>OIEK01000101.1_pt1 | contig 48367 bp, 48 predicted proteins | sample 1581821 | NCBI WGS metagenome assembly OIEK01 (sample SAMN03281017, study PRJEB24777) | human gut metagenome | isolation source: fecal sample PR221 from 1 month old male Chinese infant, caesarean... | reverse complement strand
TATCCAGTCGTCTATACAGATAATAAAGTTGCACAAACCGCAATTTTTAATGACATTTGGAGCTATGTATTGAAAGCCAAAGAGGATTATTATAATGGTATAGCTTATGAGGTTTTTCAAGGTTATGAAGTTACTTATGAAGATGATCAAGTTATCTCTATTTTGCTAAATACAGGTAAGAATTATAAAGGTGCAGCTCATGGAACTTATAGCACTAGAGGCTTGGTGTATGATAAAAATACCGGTCAAAGGATACCTTTATATAACTATGTAAGAGTTGCTAATGCTCAACAGTTAGAAGATGGTATAAATGAAGATATATTAAACTTTTACACAAGTGCTAGTAAAAGAAAGACGTATTTACCAAAATATAAACATATAATGGATGTTACGGATAATTACTACTTACCAGGTAACGGCTATGTAAAACTGATATATCAACCATATGTATTGGGACCGTTTAATGATGGCGTTACATTTATTGAATTTAGTCCGGAGGCGATTGAGTATTTTAATCGTATGAATAATTGGTAGATAAATCAATATAACTAGGAGGACCATAGGGGGGATTCACAGATATACTAAATAAATTATTTTGAAAGCAGAGGTCGAATGTAATGAATCGTAATGAACTAATTCAATATATTCAGCAAGAATATATTTGTGATTTGGACAATCCATGGGAAAAATACCCTAATTATGTAGTAATTCGACGCAGAGATAATCAAAAGTGGTTCGCTTTAATTTTTGGTATAAAAGGGATTCGATTAGGACTTAATATAAATGAACCGATAGAGATCGTTAATCTGAAATGCGAACCTGATTTAATTCCTAACTTAATTCGTGAAAATGGGATCTATCCTGCATATCATATGAATAAACAACACTGGATATCGGTAGATATAGCAGGATATGAAGATGTGGAAAAACTTAAAATGCTGGTGGATATGAGCTATCAGTTGGTGGGAAAGAAGTAAAAGTTATTACTAGTATAAATAACTGGTTACAATTTGTAGCCAGTTATTTTTATGGATATTATTGAAATAAGAATTATGTTATTATGAAAGAAACATGTAATCTATTTGATAGGGGAATACATATGATAACAGGTGAAATTAAGAATAAAGTAGATAAGATATGGGAGAATGTCTGGGCTGCAGGTTTAACAAATCCTTTATCTGTAATCGAGCAAATTACTTATTTGATGTTTATACGTGCATTAGATGATCAAGAAATTAATAATATTCGCAGTAAGACTTTACTTGGTGCGGATGTGGAATTAATTTTTCCAGAATCAGATATTGGACAAGCTATGCGTTGGAGTAATTTTAAATTTAGAAATGCTGATGAAATCTATAATATTGTTTCTAATTTTGTATTCCCAGCGATTAAGGCTATGAAGCATGGAAAATTGCCAGATTTTGATGAACATGGCAAGCTAATACCAATTCCTGATACTAATGAAACAAAGGATGGTTTTGATTTCTTTGCTAAGCATATGTCTACAGCTACTTTCATAGTTCCGACTGCACAAGTACTTGAAAAAATTATTACTGGATTGGATGATTTATATACTCATGACATTGCGGATTTAGATATGCAAGGTGATTTGTATGAATATATGCTTTCAAAATTATCTACAGCTGGAACGAATGGTCAATTTAGAACACCAAAGCATATACGTGAAATGATGGTTCGATTATTAAAGCCTACACCAAAGGATATAATTTGTGATCCTGCATGTGGCACCGCGGGGTTTTTAGTATCTGCTGCAGAATATGTTCGAAATAATCATAGTGAAAAAATGGATAAAGATGACTGGAAACACTATGAAAGTAACATGTTTAGTGGATTTGACACAGATACAACAATGCTTCGTATATCTGCAATGAACTTAATGTTACATTCTATCAAATATCCTCAGGTTGATTATAAAGATAGTCTATCAAAACAAAATGATGTACATGATTCATATACTATTTGTTTAGCAAATCCACCTTTTAAAGGAAGTTTGGATGCAGCAACAGTTCATGGTGATTTACGCAGTATTACTAATAATACAAAAAAAACAGAGCTCTTAATTTTTGGCACTATTTTTGAGAATTTTGAAAAAAGGTGGTACTTGTGCTTGTATTGTCCCAGATGGGGTTCTATTTGGTTTATCTAAAGCACATGTAGCTCTACGAAAAGAAATTATTGAGAATCATCATTTGCGTGCTATTATATCTATGCCTTCTGGGGGTTTTTAAACCTTATGCAGGAGTGTCTACAGCAATTATGATTTTTACTAAAACTCAAGCTGGTGGAACCGATAATGTTTGGTTTTATGATATGAAAGCAGATGGTTTTAGTTTAGATGATAAACGACAACCTATTGAAAATAATGACATTGCTGATATTATTGATCGTTTTGAACATATTGATAGTGAAAGTGAACGGAAGCGTACTGAACAAAGCTTCTTAGTACCTAAACAAGAAATCGTGGATAATGGATATGATTTATCTATTAATAAATATAAAGAGATTGAATATATCCCGGTCGAATATCCTCCAACTAGTGAAATATTAGCTAATATTAAGGCACTAAATGAGCAAATTATGTCTGATACGGCTGAGCTAGAACGATTATTAAATGAATAAATTCATATTTGGTGAGATAATATGTATTTAAAAGATCTTGTTGATATTCAAATGGGACAATCTCCTGACTCTAAGTTCTATAACTATGATAAAATAGGACTTCCCTTTTATCAGGGAAAAGCGGATTTTGGTAGAATAAATCCTACACCTAAAATATGGTGTATGAAATCTAAAAAAGAGGCCAAACCAAACGATATCTTAATCTCCGTTAGGGCACCTGTCGGGGATCTAAATATAAATAATGTGCAAAGTTGTATTGGTAGAGGCTTGGCTGCAATAACTTGTAAATCTGATGTTGATATGATGTATTTATATTATTATTTAAAATATTTGAAGCCTCAATTAAAACATATATCAACAGGAAGTACATTTGAGTCTATTAATCGAACTCAATTAGAAAATTTAAATTATTGATTGCAAACCCTTTTCTGAACAAATCAAGATTAGTAATATCTTACAAGTTGTGCAACGACAAATTGAAGTTAAAGAAAATCTATTGAGATTGTATAATTTACTTATCAAATCCCGATTTGTTGAGATGTTTGGAAATCCTATAATAAATGATAAGAAATATCCTATCTTTAAGTTAAAAGATATTTCACAAAAAATTGGCTCAGGATTTACTCCACGTGGTGGAGATTTAAATTATATTGAGGAGGGTATAGCTTTTATTAGAAGTATGAATATTTATAATAATACTTTTAAAAAAGAAAATTTAGTCTATATCGATGAATTTTTGGCAAATCAGCTTTCCCAGGTAGAACTATTTTCTGGTGATTTATTATTAAATATTACAGGAGCATCGGTGGCTCGCTGTTGCACTGTCCCTGGCGATATTTTACCTGCAAGAGTAAATCAACATGTCTGTATTATTAGGCAATGTAGGATTTCAAGTGCTTTTTTAGAATATTGCTTAACAAATGAATCATATCAAGAGTATTTGTTATTATTATCCAATAAAAATGGAGCTACACGAGAAGCATTAACTAAAACCCAAGTAGAAAATTTAGAAGTGATATTTCCACCTTTATTAGAAATCGCTAGATTTGAAAAGATAGTGGAGCAAATCAACAAATTGAAATCTGATGTTCAAAAATCTATTGATGAGACTCAGTTATTGATGGACTCATTAATGCAAGAATATTTTGGTTAATATTCTTTTGGTATACTGATATAAAAAGAAAAGAGGTATACCTATGCAACAATTGATCAATGATATTTTACATGATATGAGTGAAGTTTTATCTGCTAAAGAGTTATATACTTTACAAATTGTTTTACAAAAAAAATTTAAACACAGAGAATAATCAAACATATCCATATACTAATATTGAGTATATGGATATGTTTATTTCTGCTAAAAGAATTGAAGGTTGTTCAGAAAGAACTTTATCTTATTATAAAGTTACTATTGAACATATGCTTAGTATAATAGTTACGCCATTACGCCAGGTTCAAACTGATGATTTGAGAACTTATTTAGCAGAATATCAGTTAAGAAATAATTGTAGTAAAACCACTATAGATAATATTAGAAGAAACCTTTCTAGCTTCTTTTCATGGCTTGAGGCAGAGGACTATATAATTAAAAGTCCAATTAGGCGAATTCATAAGATAAGAACTGGTAGTAAAGTTAAAGAAACATTATCGGAAGAGTGCATTGAAAGGCTGCGAGATTCATGTTTACATATTCGTGATTTAGCAATGATAGACCTTTTGTACTCAACAGGTATTCGGGTAGGTGAATTAGTGAACCTTAATATAGGTGATATTAATTTTGAAGAAAGAGAATGTATTGTTTATGGTAAAGGAAATAAACAACGTAAGGTTTATTTTGATGCTAAATCTAAAGTTCATCTTAAACAATATTTGGAACAAAGAACTGATTATAATGAAGCATTATTTGTTACATTAGATAATCCTTTTGAAAGGTTAAAAATTAGTGGTGTAGAAATTAGACTTAGGAAATTAGGTCGATTAGCTTTATTAGATCAGAAGGTACATCCTCATAAGTTTAGACGATCTATGGCAACAAGGGCTATTGATAAAGGTATGCCCATTGAACAAGTACAAAAGTTATTAGGGCATCAACAAATTGATACTACGATGCATTATGCAATGGTTAACCAATCCAATGTAAAAATATCTCATAGAAAATTTATCGGATAATCAAATTCATATTTGGTGAGCAAAATGAGTTTTATGATATTGGCTGAATTATGTGATAAAGGATCATCTAGTTTAGCTCAAAAAGATTTATTATTTGATAGTGGTATTTATCCAGTATATGGTGCAGCTGGTGAAATAACGAAAGTTGATTTTTTTCATCAAAGTAAACCTTATTTAGGACTTATTAAAGATGGAGCTGGTGTAGGTAGAGTAATGCAATTACCTGCTAATTCATCTGTTATTGGTACTATTCAATATTTATTCCCAAGAGAAAATGTTGATTTGAAGTATTTGTATTATCTTATTAAATATTTAGATTTAGGTAAATCTAATACTGGAGCAACAATTCCACATATATATTTTAAAGATTATAAAAAAAGAAAAGTTAAGTTTAGAGAATATAGTGAACAAAAAGATATTGGACAAATATTGGAGTTAATTGATAGCCATTTGAGTACATATAAAAATGTTCTAGATCAATATGATTTACTTATCAAATCCCGATTTGTTGAGTTATTTGGTGATGTTGTTCTTAATACTTTGAATTGGCCGTTAGTTAAATTAAGTGACATAGCAGAATATAGAATTGGCTTGACCTATAAGCCTGAAGCGGTATCAAGTAGTGGAACAGCTGTTTTAAGATCAGGAAACATACAAAATAGCCAATTATGTTATGAAGATACTATATATGTTGATAGTAAGGTTGAGGCTAAGTTGTTGTTAAAAAAACATGATATTTTAATGTGTGCTAGAAATGGGAGCCAAGCATTAGTTGGTAAAGTTGCTCTTATTGAAGATGATATATTGAATACAACATATGGGGCTTTTATGATGGCAATATCTAGTAAGTACTATGTATATTTGTTTGAATACTTTAGAAGTCAGGCTTTTAGACGACTTATTTCAGTTGGATCTACAACCACTATTAATCAGGTAACAACAAAGATGCTTAATTCTGTTGTAATACCATTGCCAGATATTGACACGGTAAATAGATTTGCTTTATATCATTCTCAAATCAACAAATTGAAATTTGCCTAAATAGTGTATAATTAAACTAAGTATTATATAAAACAGATGAAGTTATATGTATAGGGGATTATATATGGCTAATTTTGATTTTCTTAATGGGATAGTTGAATATAAAGTTTTTGCAGATGCAGCTATTGAGGCAGAGCGTGTATTTCACTCCTCTCCAGCTATGTGTGCAATTGGTTGTCGTAAGGCGTTAGAATTAGCTGTAAAATGGGTATATACTGCAGATACTAGCATGATTATGCCTTATAAAGATAATTTACAGTCACTTTTACATGCTAAATCTTTTAAAGATGAATTGCCAGAATCTTTGTGGCGCGAATTACAACCAATTGTAAAAATGGGGAATTTAGCAGTCCATTCCGATGCAAAAATTTTGCCAAGAACGGCTATTATTTCATTACAGGCCTTATTCAATTTTATTGAATGGATTGACTATTGTTATGGTTATGACTATGTGGAACGTACATTTGATGAGAATGCAATTCCTAAGACCATAGTTTCATTAGATATTAAGAAAATCAAAGAGCAAGAAAGTTTGATTGCTCAAAATGCCCATCAAATTGAAAATTTATATTTAGAAATTGAAAAGCTTTCAAAACTACTATCTTCCACAAAATCTGAGCATGTTTTAACTCGTAGTTTACCTAAAATTCCTGAAACAGAAGCTGAAACACGTAGATATATTATTGATGTTGATCTTAAATTAATGGGCTGGGAGTTTGAGGGACCTAATCAGACTGTGTTTGAAGAGTTTAAGGTCTCAAATCCCTATGTTCCTGGTGGATCAAATCTTAGTGTAGATTATGTATTAATGGGACGTGATGGTAAGCCTCTTGCATTAATTGAGGCTAAGAAAACAAGTCGTGATATAAATGATGGTAAGACGCAAGCTTTAGCTTATGCAAATGCATTGGAACGTGAATATGGGCAGCGCCCAATTATTTTCCTTTCTAATGGGTATGAGACTCATATGTGGGATGATCTTGAATGGAATATGCGTCGTGTAAGTAGTGTATATGGTGAAAGTGATTTAGAACGACTAATTACTCGTAGAAATTTAACTAAGCCTATCTTGAGTACAGTTTCAATTAATGATGATATTTCAGCTCGCTATTATCAAAAGGAAGCGATTAGGGCCGTTTGTCAAAATCTTGAAAACAAGGTTAGAAGAAGCTTACTTGTTATGGCAACTGGTACAGGTAAAACTAGAACCTCGGTAAGCTTAGTTGATGTGCTTTTCCGTAGTAACCAAGTGATGAATGTATTGTTTTTAGCAGATAGAATTGCTTTGGTAAGTCAAGCTAAGGATGCATTTAGAGAACATTTACCATCTGCATCGTTATGTAATCTTTGTGAAAGTAAAGATGATAAAAATGCTCGAATAGTTTTTTCTACATACCCTACAATATTAAATGCTATCGAAAAATCTCTTGATGGTGATGGAAAACGCCATTTTTACACCGGGTCATTTCGATTAATAATTGTAGATGAAAGCCATCGTAGTACTTTTTGAAAAAAATATAGAGCCATATTTGAATACTTTGATGCTATTCTTGTTGGTTTAACTGCTACGCCTAAATCTGAGGTGGATAGAAATACATTTGACTTCTTTGAGGTTGAAAACGGAGTTCCAACATATGCATATAGTTATGATGCAGCTATTAAGGACAATTACTTAGTGCCATATTATAATTTTGAGATGGAATCAAAGTTTTTAACAGATGGCATTGTTTATGATGAGCTTTCAAAGAAGACCAGGAACGACTGGAAGATGAAGCTATGGATCAGGCAGGGGAATTCCAAGGTAATTATTCTGCTACGGAAGTAAACTCTATTATTTATAGCACAGATACAATAGACTATGTTCAAGAGAATTAGACCAGAATGGTATTTAAAACTCATAATAGGGGGAACTCTTTAGGCAAAACAATTATCTTTGCTCAAAATAAAAAGCATGCTCGTCTAATTGAAGAAAGGTTTAATTGGTTATATCGTTCTTCAAAAGGTAAGAAGGCACGTGTTATTGTTAGCTCTGATCAACATGCATTACATTTAATTGATCAATTTAAATCTTCAGATGGTGAACCGGATATAGCAATTTCGGTAGATATGTTAGATACGGGAATTGATGTGCCAGCATGTGTTAATTTGGTATTTTTTAAACGTATAAAATCAAAGACTAAATTTTGGCAAATGATAGGGCGTGGAACTCGACTTTGTCCAGAGAAGGAGTTTTTCGATAAAAACAATGGTGATTATGTAGGTAAGAAGTACTTTTATATCTTTGATTACTGTAAAAATTTTGAGTATTTTAGAAATCAAAAAAATACGGTAGAAGTAAAAGGTAATAGTGCTACATTAGGTGAAAGAATCTTTGCTAAGCGAGTTCAAATTATTGCACAACTACAAATAGAAAGATATGGTAGTGAAGACTATCAAAGCTGGCGTTCAGAACTTGTAGATGAGTGCTATAAAGAAATTACTGATTTAGACGTAACAAAACCGGTTGTTCGTTTACAGTTAAAATATGTGGATAAATATAGTGTTAAAACTTCATTTAAGTATTTATCAAATATTAATGAACATGAACTAATTACCTATGTTGCACCTTTGATTTGTGCTGACGTTAAAGAAAATTTGGCACGAGGATTTGACAACTTTGTATATGAAGGGATTTTGAACCTTTTTAATGGTCAATCTATTGACTATTTTAAGAAACGTGTAATAAATCTTTCCAATGCTTTACTACAAAAAATTAGTATTGAACAAATTAGAAAGAAACAAGATTTCTTAAAGATAATAAAAGAAGATGCGTATTGGCAAATAATCGATGCTTTGCGGTTAAATCATATGAGAAAAGAGCTCAGAAATTTAGTTCAATTTCTTGATGTTGCAGAACGTAGAGTTATAATCACAACAATTACGGATTCAGTATTATTAACTAGAGAAGGCGATACTCTTATGCCTGAAGTTTTTGAGAGTTATCAAGAAAAAGTTGAGTCATATTTCTTAACACATCAAGAACATCCAACAATTCAAAAACTTATTAATAATGATCCGATTGATGAATCAGATTATAAAGCATTGGAACATATTTTCACACATAAATTAGGAAGTAAAGATGACTATGAAAAACGCTTTAAAGGTAAAGAGTTTGGGCTGGTTGTTCGAGATATCGTAAAGATGAGCCCACAAGCTGCTGAGAATGCCTTTTCAGATTTGATTAATACCAAGTCTATGAATAGTGATCAAATTAACTTTATTAAACAAGTTATTAACTATATTGCGGTTAATGGATATATGGAATCTCCTAATATGTTAACCTCCCCTCCATTTGATCGACCATTAAATTTATGGAAACTGTTTGATCATGTTGAAGCGGTAGAAATTGCGAATATAGTTAAGCAAATAAAAAATAATGCATGTATAAAATAAAATTTTAATTAGCCATATAAGAGGGGAACTATATGGATATACAAAAGTATTATAGTGATTTTTCTGATGAAAATTTACGTAAAGGTTATATAGATAATATTCTTGATAGAAATACATATATTCATTTTTTTATTTCAATGTTATTAAATATTGAGAAGGGCGGAGTTATAGCTATCGATGGTGAATGGGGGAGTGGAAAAACATATTTTGTTCATCAAGTGAAATGGCTTTTAGACTCTGCTAGTGAAAGTATTGATAGTGATGTTAAAATTGTATTAAATAGCATAGATCCAAAATTAGATAATATTATAGGGCATAAATACAAAGTATTTTATTATGATGCTTGGAAATATGATAAGTCTAACAATCCCTTTTTTTACTTTACTGAGATCTATGATACTTACTTTTGGTGGGATTGATTATTTTAAAGAAGAGATGGGTTTCATTAAATCTCTACTAAAAGGTGCCTCACATATCGTGAAGGGAGTTACACCGATTGATGTGGAGTCGATTTTTAAGGGGACTAAAGCGTTATGCGGAATTAATGATGCGGACCGGTTATCAAAATTAGAATTTATTGAACAAATGGATAGTCAAGTTGATTCATTTTTTTAGATTATATATGTAAGGGTCAATATGATAAATTAGTTATATTTATAGATGAACTTGACCGCTGTAAACCTAGTTTTGCTGTTGAACTACTTGAAATAATAAAACATTATTTTAATAATGATAAAGTGATTTTTGTGCTTTCTACTAACCTAAGTGAATTTCAACATTGTATAAAGCAATACTATGGAGAAGGTTTTAATGGATGGAAGTATTTGGATCGGTTTATTGATATTCGGGTTACATTACCTAAGATTACAGCTGAAGAATATTGTAAATACTTATGGAGTAATTCTTATAATGATAGGATTGATGATTTAGCTATATGTTGTGCTCAACATTTTGATTTAACATTACGGGAAATTGAGCGTTATAATAATCTGGTTAAAATATCGATACAAAATGCTCTTGAAAAGCAGCATAAAACTAATGACTTTAGAAAGGATTTTCAAGATTTATATGCTTTTTGGATTCCAATAATTCTTGCTGTAAAATTCCATTCAGGAAAGGAATATTTTGATTTTGTTGCTGGTAAACGTTATTCATTAATTGCGGCATTGATGTCAAAAGAAAAGTATAGAAATAGTGCTATTGCATTACTATTTAATGAAAATGAAAAAAATAATCAAAATTATGATTTAGTATATGAAAAAGTTGAGTATTATTATGAAAAGATTTTTGGGGAGCGTTATCTAAAGATTTTTCTCATAAATTAAGCGAATCTATAAAATTTGATAATTTGAGAATTGATGAGGCTGTTAAGCAAAATTTAATAAATATAGTTAATTTATTTTCTGCATGGTCAGTTTATGATGTTTAGTAGAGGTATTTTATATGAATATAGGAAAACTAGAAGCTGTTCCGATACGTGATTTATAGGTCCCATGAGCAATATGATTTTTCAGCATGGCTTGCAAAAGAAGAAAATCTATCAATTTTAGGCGAAGATTTAGGGATAGTATTCACTGGTATTGAAACTGAGCAGTTTGTAGGCTCATATAGATGTGATATTGTAGCTAAGGATGATTATAATGAAGGTAAAGTTGTTATTATTGAAAGTCAACTAGAAAGTTCTAACCATGATCATTTAGGAAAAAATAATTACTTATGCATCAGGATTAGATGCTTCAAAAATTATTTGGATTGTTGCAAATGCACGTTCGGAACATAAGAGTGCTATTGAATGGTTGAATCATACTACTACAAAGGATATTAACTTTTTCTTAATTGAATTGAAGGCGTATCGCATTGGTAGTTCTTTACCGGCGCCTAAGTTTGAAATTGCTGAGATGCCAAATGATTTTTCTAAGACCGCAAATGTTATGTCTGACAACAAAGAACTAAATAGATCGCAGGCTGCACGGTATGATTTCTGGACTCGTTTAATTGAATATAGTAGTAGTAGTGAAATTACAATTTTAAAAAATAGAAATGCTAATACGGATCATTGGATGACGGTATCTATTGGTACGAGTCAAGCACATATGGAGATTAAACTTATTAATAAAGAGCATTATATCGAAATCAGCCTTTATATTCGTGATAATAAAGACCTATATTATTTATTGGAAAACTTTAAAGATGATATTGAAAATGAGGCAGGACATAGTTTAGATTGGCGAAATTCTGATGGCTCTAAGAAAGCAGAGATTGTTTATGAAATACCTGGATTAGATTTTGATGATACGAGTAACTATGATACATTAATGCAACAAATACTAGAAAATGTAGTGCGACTTAAAGATATATATATCAAATATTTAAAGAAAATTGGAAACTTATAGTTTTGTAATTAGATTTATTAAAAACTATAAATATGAACGGTTATTTAACCTAGGGGAGATAAGTATAACATCATTACTTTTGTTGTCGGAGAATTATCTCAAGATACTTTCATTTATTGGTGTCTAAATTGGTTTAATGAACTTGAAAATGAATCTACTCGTCGGTATCACTAATTAAGGCGCTGATAATTAGTTTTTCTTTTAGTGAAAGCGGTGTCCTAGATGAATGTAAATCATGCGTTATTAATATTTAAATCTGCACTAGAATATGCTGATTTTAAGGGGATTAATAATTTGTTAGCAGACAATTGTCAGTATATTAATGTTGAGAGGAATATATTAAAAAATGGAAAGGTAGAAGTATATGATTTTCTAAATTCAACGGCAAAAAGGACCAGAGATGAAAATGTAGCCGTGTATGCACATATGATGACACTTGGGGAGGAAATCAAGGGAAAAGAGTTTTTTTATGAAGGTCAAAGAGGGCTCGCTATTGCATACAATGAAATAGACAATTATGCTATAGGTATGTTTATTGAGTTAGATTCAAATAATTTTATTAACAAAATTATTGTTAGTGATAAAATTCCGAGTTTTAGACTTGATAAACATCGTGCTGAATATAATTCCCCTCCTATAGATTACATTTTTTATAAGACGCCTGTTGATTTTTTGGATTGGCTTACGGCCATTAGTATTTGGTTAGAAACTGGATATGTAAATGAGCATTCTTTTTATGATTCACTTGCTGATGAGTGCTGTGTACATTTTCAAAGAAAAAATCAAGAACCTATTTTGTTGTTAGGTAAGGAAAATATTATAAATGACTTTAGTAAGATAATGAATTTATTTTTCTATACTATGCCACATATAATTCATGATAAGAATAATAGATCCTTTATAATGTATGGACCTATGACGATTGAAATCGGCCGTAGTTTAGCGGGACCAGCAAATTTTATACATATTTATATTGACGACACTGGAGATTAGTTTGCATATTATTTCTTGCATAGGTTTATTATGCTTTAAAACAGGGAAAGAAACCATATGATTTCTTTCCCTGTTTAGATATGATATAATTTATATCCAAGTGAGTCATAAATGGTTTGGTCGCCAGATTTCGCTTCTAGTGTTTAAAATTGAAGAAACGGTCTGACATCATGTCAGGCCGTTTCTTCATGTTTAAATGGAGTTATTAGTTGTGTAATTTTCGTTTACCGTATAATTTTAGGGCTATAGCAATAATTGTATTTATTACAAACAGAACGGCAAAGCATTCTAAAGCAGTAGTATAGCCATATCCTGCTTCGTGAAAGTATGATACGAGCATAGGGCCCACGATGCCAGCCAATCCCCAAGCAGTTAGAATACGACCATGAATAGTAGAAAGTTGACGTATACCGTAGAGATCTGCAAGATATGCCGGCATACAGGCGAATCCACCGCCATAGCATGTGATAATGAGAAGGATTAAAATTTGGAATGTTAGCGCGCTATTTGTTTGGGCGAGTAAATAGAATGCGACAATTTCTATAATAAAGAATAGTATGTAAGTCTGTGCTCGTCCAAGGTAATCGGAAATAGTAGACCATGCAATACGCCCCCCGCCATTGAAGATACCGATGATACCAACTAGCGATGCAGCTGCTGCAGGTGTCATACCAATGGTTTCTTGTGCCATAGGGGACGCTAAGGATAGGAGGCCTATACCACAGGTAATATTAATAAAGAATACCCACCAAAGGGCACCGAATTGCCAAGTTTTCATGGCATCATTGGCTAGCATGCCATGGTTATGAACGTACATGGTGGATTTATCTTTCGTAGGTCGAGTTGGATGTTTTGGTTGAGGTGCTTTTAAATAGAGAGAAGAGGCGCCCATAATTACAAGATAGATTACGCCGAGGATAATGAAATTATTTACCAATCCAACCTGAGCTACGAGGTATTGCATAAGAGGCCCTGCAATGAGTGAAGCAAACCCAAAACCCATAATAGCTAAACCGGTAGCAAATCCTGGGCGATTTGGAAAGTATTTAACGAGCGTAGAAACTGGTGTTATATATCCAATACCTAGTCCAATACCACCGATGATACCGTAGAAGAGATAGAGTAAGGTAAGATTGTGGATGTTAAGTGCATAGGCCGTGCCGAATAATCCGGTTACCCAGAATAACATAGCGAGAAGGCCGCTTTTTTTAGGACTTATTTTTTCTGCAAAGGATCCAAGAAAACCCGCAGATAGTCCGAGCATTAAAATGGCTAATGAGAATGTCCATGTTGTTTGCGATAAGGTAAAACCCATATCTGCCATGATTGGACGTGTAAGCACGCTCCATGCGTATACGCTACCAATGGATATGTGTATACCAATGGCTGCTAATGCAATAAACCAACGATTTCTCATAAGAAAACTCCTTTCGTATAAATGAGATACTCAAATATAGATAAAGAAGCCTTTGTAACGAGAAGGCAATAAAAAAACCATCTGAACAAAAGCTTGCCCAGACGGTCGGCTATCACACGATGTGTGCTACTGTGCATGTAGTTAATTCTACGTATCCGTCAGCCCAGTAGGAATATATTACAAATATAGCAATTGAAAGGACATCTTGTCGGTGATATAAGTCACTATCGTATGCACTATGAGGATTTATAAAAGAAAACAAGGAAAGAAATCCTTAGATTCCTTTCCTTATTTAAATATGATATAATTTATATCAAAGTGAGGCATAAATGGTTTCGACGCCAGACTTCGCTTCTAGATTTATTGAATTGAAGAAACGGTCTGATTTCTATGTCGGGCCTTTTTTCATGCGGCCACACACCACCAATCTCTAGAGGATTAGCAAAGGCTGGACCCATTTAGAGGCCTCAAGTTCAATATAGCGGTGTTGATAATTAAAGTAAATAGATAAGAGGTTCCTAATAGTCACTTAGGTGACCAATAGGAACCTCTTTCGTTTTGTAATCGTTTTCATAAAATATGTTAAAATACAGTTAATACTACTGTTCAATAGGGGGGACGTATTTATGAAACATTGTATTACATTACTAAGTCTCGGTCTATGTTTAGCTGTACCGATGTCTTCAGAAGCTATGGATATAAAGCCTCTTTTGCGTGTTGAGAATGTACATAATGGTCAATTTAATGAGGCGCTAGAATCTTTCACAGAAACAAAGTTTTATGGCCCTTATCAATTTCGAGTATTAAAGGATGCTGTTGAAACGCAGGGCGAAACAAAGGACATTGATGGTAGGGTGTTTAGAACCTCTGATGGGGTATTAATGCATGTAAAGGCTAGGTCCGTTGATAATGGCAGTACATCCTTAGATAAAGAGGTTAAGAAAATTATTAAAGATAGAACGATTCCAGAACCTACAGTTAAGATGGTATTACCTGTTAGGTATGATGTAATAGAGGTCAACAATGATGGCGTGCGTAGTTTATTTATGGAATTTATGTATGGGTGGCCATTAGAGTATCGAACGGATATGGTATTAGTTACAGATTATGAAGATACTAGATACTACTATAATTTACAGTTTTATCGACATAAGTTACCTAAAGGTATTCGTATTGAACAGTTGCGCCAAATGATTATGGATGCGCAGTTCAGTCATAAATAAGCTATAATCCTTCAGATCCCAATATTTGTTCAGCCTATTATATTTAGTGGGCTTACAATATTTAGCTAAATAGGTATAGTAAAAGCAAATAGTAAAGAGGTTCCCAATAGTCAACTAGTGACCATTGGAAACCTCTTTTATTGTGTTTGTATTATATAGTTTTGCAACTATTACAAGATACTTTTACCCAAAGGGAATACAGTTTTGCCAAATACTTTGTTTACAAGTGCTGCACCAGAACCGTAGAAGCCCAAGAGGGAGATAAATAATTCAGACCATGCTGCAAGCGTGAAGAAGCCTGTGCGACCACCTAAGAATAAGTCTGTTGAAAGTCCGAAGAATAGGAAGCAGATAAGAACCATGATAGTAAATACAACTTTATTTGTTTTCAAAGATGCGATTGTACCAAAAATGGAGAAAATAAAAAAGCCTAAAAATGCGAATGCTAATTGTGTTACATCAAAACCTTTTTGTAGTTCTACACCGAAAGCGCCCATTTGAATAAGCCATACACCTGCCATAGCGGACCAGAATAAGCCGTATGCACCGAATACAACGGAACCGAAAGCATTGTTCTTCTTGAAATCAAAATAACTTGCAATTATTTGGCCCAAAGAACCTAATAAAACTGCCCAAGGGATAAAAACGGATGTTGTTGGGCCAGACCAGCCTACGCGGGACGTGGATACCACAAAACATACAACAGCGAGACCAAGTAGACCAAGACCAGTAGGATCCGCTACATTTTCGCTCATTTCAACTTTTCTTACTTCGTTTTCTATTTGTTCCTCATTTCTCCGTCAACTAACTACAACTACACAGCCAAACCTTCACATGATTACAAATATTGTCATCTCATATTAAGTACTGTGTGTACTGAATTGACAGCTAACCATTGTGAAAGTACTGCCTCATAAATATAACATATATCACAGTTTTTAAGGCAATAGAGCGAGTCATAGATGTATGCCTAAAACGCATATAAAGAAATGCGTTAAAAACATATAAAAAGCGTAGAAATAATGAGAAATAATATTTTAATCTTATATATTTCTACGCTTTTATTAGATTTTGTATCTAATGTATATGAATTTGTTATAGATTAAGGAGGACAATGCTATCTAGGATATCATTTAACGCTTGTCGATGTATTTGGAGCATAGGACCTAGGTACTTCCTAGTTGAGTTCAATTATGAAATTATATTCACATAATCATTTATTAGAATTAGTGATAAATGATGTGTTGATATATGATGTACGTTGAGAAAATCAAAAGGCTTAGCGCATAATTTTTAACATTTTGACAAGCCCTATGTAATAGGCGTACCCTTTAATTAGAAACGTTTATTATTATGTGATGTATTTTTTGTGTTGTTATGTAAAAGGGGCGTAGAACATGGAAAAGAAAATGGGGCAACAGCCAAGCAGGTATAAAGCTCTCTTGACTGCTGTTTTAGTAACAAGTACGTGCGGTTGTTTATGGGGTAGTCCTGTTTATGGCGAAACTCCTGTTACTGATGGTAATGGTAATGAGTATTTAGCTAGATGATAATACCAAATATTACCGGTAAAAAGAATACGGTAACTAGTGGTAAAAATGCTACTATCGTAGGGGATAATAACACAATCAGTAAAACCTTTCCAAACGAGAAGGGGAAACCAGTTAACTCCATGGGCAGTGAAGATGTGCGAATTGTAGGTTCAAACAATACCGTTCAAGGTAGTCGTAGACAGCATGTTATTGGTGACAATAACACATTAATTGCTCGTGATAAGGGAACTGTTACGGATTATAAGCATAAAACAGGAAGAGAACCTAATACCTCCGATCTGACAATCGGTCGAGGCAATTTCCTTCGGGGTAATGATACTTATCGAAATGAATGGGATTCATTGACCGTTATTGGGAATAATAACAAAGCTGAGTATAGTGTAGAGTCTGCTGGTGGTCCTGCAGCAGGTATTGTTATTGGAGACAATCAAAATCTTGATACCATAAGAGATTCTGTTGTTATAGGCAGTATGTCTCCGGCGGAACAGGCCGAAAAATCAGAAAGTGATCCGAGGGATAAAAAATATACAGTCGGTAGAAGTAGTACTATTATCGGGTATCATTCATCTAATTCATCCGGTGGCAGTGTTGTCATTGGTAATCATTCAAAGGCCAATAATATTTTCCAAACGCTAACTGGTCATGGTTCCGTTATAGAAGGTGGAACAGAAATGAGTCGTTCATCGGGCGCATTTTCATCATCATATGGTAGTTTTAATAGTATTGAAAGTACTTCAACTGAAAATGATGAAGCTGATAGTATCGGTAATACGATAACCGGTAGTTTGAATAGAGCCTCCGGATCAACGGGAACCATGATTGTAGGTTCTGGGAATGAAGTAACGAATTCTAAGGCCTCTGTGATACCTCTTCCTGAATTAGGGACTACTTTGGGGAACTTTCATCTTGAAAGTGCTGAAATAGCCGGTATGGATAAGATAAATGGAAATCATGAGAGAACCACCGTAGAGGCTGGTCGTAAAAACATGAAGGCCTATATGGCGGGTCATGCCGGAGCCGTATCTATTTTAGGCAATAGTAATAGCGTTGATTATACGATGCGTTCCCAAATATCGGGTACTAATAATGCGTTAAAAGGCCAAGAAGGGCACATGAATGTTTATAATACCATGAGTGGATATGGCAATGAAGGTAATAACATCAGCCGAACTACAATAGTTGGTACAGGTAATAGTCTAAAAAATGGCGAAGACAATGTAGTTATCGGCGACTTTCATAAGCTTGAGGGCGGCAAACATAATGTCGTACTAGGCTCTATGGCATCAGAGGTAAAAGAAGTAACAAAGACCCTTAAAAATACTTGGGATGGTAGTGAAACTAAATATACTGTTAAGGAAATTGTTCCTACGAAACGCAATACGGTTAATATTGAAAATGCTGTTATGCTCGGATATAATACGGATGTTAAACATAATGGTGGGGTAGCATTGGGTAGTGATTCGGTAGCCTATAGAGATAAAGGGGTTGCTGGCTATGATCCTTCTAGAAATGCTACCTCTACAGAAGGTTCTCCAACTTGGAAGTCTACTGCTGCAGCCCTTTCCGTAGGGGATTCAACAGGGGCTACTGTTTTGACGCGTCAAATTACAAATGTTGCAGCCGGTACTGAAGATACAGATGCGGTCAATGTGGCTCAATTAAAACGAATTGCCACAGAATCTGCATCTACTATGGAGCATCGATTCAATCAAGTGGATACTCATATTAATCAGGTGGATAGTCGAGTTAAGCGTGTAGGGGCAGGCGCGGCAGCACTAGCTGCATTACATCCACAAGAGTTTGATCCATATGATAAATGGAATATTGCCGCCGGGTATGGCAATTATCGTGGTGCTAATGCCATGGCGCTTGGTGTTTTCTATCGCCCTAATAGTAAAGCTTTATTCTCTGTTGGCGGAAGCTTCGGCGGAGGCGAAGATCTCCTTAATCTAGGTGTTAGTCTGAAATTTGGCAAAGGTAATCCTTATGCGGAGTATTCCAAGGCAGGGCTTATTAAGGTTATTAACGACCAAGATGAAAAGCTTAAACAACAAGACGAAAAAATCAATACCATGCAAGAACAAATTAATAAAATGATGGCTAAATTAGATCTTTAATATAGCTTTCTGTATTTATACACAGCCGACTATGTTACAATAATGTAATGTGGTTGGCTGTTGTATTATGCGAGGTAACTTATGACTGAAATACAAGCTCTTTTATTAATAAAAGCTATTCTAGAAGCCGCTGATATTCACGGCATCGAATCTATCTTGGCGGACGACTGTGAATATATGTCTACGGGCCGTGGTATTATTGGGCGAAACCGCAATGAAACTGTTGAGTTTTTGTCCTCTATGACTGAGTCCATCAAGGCTGATAATGTGCCTGTTACGTGCAAGGTGATGCATATTACCGATGTGTACGAGGAGGATGCGCTATTCCATGAGGGCCGTCACGGTTTAACCGTTTCTTATGAAAGTGGCGATAACTATGTGTACATGATTTTTGTAGATGTAAATGATGAGGGCCTTGTAGACCGTATCGTTTCTAGTCAGGAGAATTACAGTATTGAGTATGACGATCTTCGCTTTGGTGATGATGAAAGAGAGTATTCGTTTACAACGCCTCCAACAACTGTGAAAGACTGGCTTACGGCCTTAAGTATGTGGTTAGAAACGGCAAATGTCGATATTGATGATTTCTATCAATATATCGTTGAAGATACGCGCGTTGTATTCCAAAAGGGTGATGCTGAATCGATTACCCTTGAAAGCGGTCTTGATGTAGAGGATTACTTTGATCAATTAATGAACCAACACTTTGATGCAGTGCCTCATATTATTCGCGATGAAGAAGATGGATTGATCTTAACCTACGGCCCTATGAGTGCCATTGCTACCCTCAATGAAGAAGGTGCATTAGCACTTATCAGTATCTATATCGACACACGCGATGAAGATGAAGCGACTGATGAGATTGGTTATATCGAAGAGGACTTAACGAAGGAAACTATTATTGAAGAGGATCTATATTAGTCGATACTACTCATTTGATATATCTAATCTAATTAGAATTAATAGATAAAATAAAAACTACCAGTTAAACATATATCTTTTAAACAGATCTTCTGCTATGGAAGGATAAGCCACTAGATATTATGAATAACTGGTAGTTTTTTGTATTATTTACATTTCATCATGGTCTTTAATGAGACCAGCTTTTTTCTTTTTCCAATAGGAGTAGTAGAACGGCAAGATTACGATACAGCCGCCTAGACCCCATAGTAATTGGTTGGTTTGAGCTTGGGCAAGCATCCATAGGGATGTGCCGATAGCGATGACTGGGATTAAGTAGCCACCAGGGATTGTGTAGGAACGAGCTTTGTCTGCCCATTTGCGACGGAAGATAATAACAGCCAAACACGTTGGTAGATATTGTGTAAAGCGAGATACCGCACTAATGGCTGCTAGTGTTGTAAAGGAACCAGACCAGGCAAGTAATACACTGGCAATGGCAGTAACGATAGCTGCTACATATGGTGCATTGTAACGATTACGTCTTGCCAAAGCACTTGGTAACATACCATCTTCTGCCATAGATGTTGCCACACGAGGAGCATAGTAAGCTTCGGCAAAGTTGATACCGCCCATAGAGATTAAGGTACCTACTAATACGATATACATACCAATAGGACCAACAATTACGTTGAATGCATCTTGTACTGGAGCTTTGGTATTTGCCAAGTCAGTACCAAGTACCCCAATAGATACGGCGAGGATTGCCATATATAGGACAGATACGAGAAGCATACACATGATAATAGCACGTGGTAAGTTCTTTTTAGGATTTTTCATATCCTCTGCAGCAATGGCAATGACTTCAAATCCTGTATACGCAAAGAACAGAAGAACTGCAGCTTGAGCAAATGATCCATCTACATAGATGTCTTGAGGGAAGACTGGTGTAAAGTTAGCGCCATTAATAAAGAAGATACCAATTGCAATGAATAGGCCAAGAGGAACCAATTTAGAGATAGTAATTAAGTTATTAACGAATTTGGATACATTAACACCAAATATATTTACAATGGTAAGACCTACAATTAAGATAAATGAAATGACATCCTTTGCAAAATCACCACTTAAAGCTGGTACTGCAGCACCTAATGCTGTTGCAAAGCCAACGGCCATAGCCGCCCAAGCAATGACGGTAACAATCCATTTAAGAACACCTACTTCAAAGGCCCAGAAGTCACCTAAAGCATGTTTTGCATATAGATAAGGTCCGCCATTGCGTGTAAATAAACTGGCTGCTTCAGCAAAGCAAAGGGCGATACAACCTGCGATAACGGCGTCAAATAAGAGTACACCTAGGCTAGAGGAACCAATTATGGAATATGCTTTATTAGGCAGTAGGAAAATACCTGTCCCTACAATACCATTGATGCCAAGGAGTACAATACTCCAAAAGCCAAATTTTCCTGTTTCTTTCATGATACAATCTTCCTACTATTTAGTTATATTTTCTTGAGCTGCTTTTACGAATGCAGTAAATAAACGTTTTGCATTTTCATCATTTGTAGACATCATTTCTGGGTGGAACTGACAGGCTACTAACCAAGGATAGGCTGGATCCTCTAAACCTTCTACAGTACCATCCTTAGCTCTTGCTACAACCTGTAATCCCTTACCAACATTTTTTTACTGTTTGGTGATGATGGGAGTTCGTAATCCAAGTATTGCAACCTATAGCACTAGCTAGTTTTGATTTTGATTCAATATCTACCGTATGAGTGCCAAGAGAAGGCGTTTGATTCTGAGAGTGTTTTATTGTACAGTTTTGATCATATTTTAAGTCTTGGAATAAAGAACCACCACGATATACATTTAAGATTTGTAAGCCACGACAGATACAAAAGATGGGAATTTGTTTTTCTTCTGCTGCTTTGATTAAAGCAAAGTCGAATTGATCGCGCTCCGGAAATACATCACCAAGACCTTGCAAAGGTTCTTCTCCATAGTGGAGCGGGTATACATCATGGCCGCCGGATAATAGTAAGCCGTCAAGCTTTGCTACCGTTTCGCGAGCTACATCAAGATTTTCGGTAAATGGAATTATAACAGGAATGCCACCAGTTTCCTCAATAGAACGAGGATAGTCTTGGTTTACGTAAGAACGCAATAAATCTACGTAAGGACCACCATTATCTCGTAAGATATTGCCAGATATGCCAATAAATGGTTTCGTCATAATATCACCTCATATGTGTAAAAATCTGTACAACCTGATGTTAGTGTATCAGATTTTTATGGATAAAAACACTACTAATAGATATAATTATAAGCCTTATAATTGAGAAAATATGTTAAAGTTGATACATTTTACTATATTTTCTTTCAAGATATAGTTGTATAAGTTTATTGCGAAACATGATATGATAAACTACGAATGAACTGTACGGGAGGTTTACTATGGTTTTTCTAACATCTTTGCAAAGTATCATACCTATTGTGCTACTTATTTTGTTAGGATATATATTAAAAGGACAGGGCATGTTTAACCCTACCTTTAGTGGTAATTTATCGCGATTTATCATGTCGGTTGCATTACCAGCGGGAGTATTTGTATCTGTATTACATCACCTACATACTTCAGATATATGGAATTTACGATATGGCATGTTAGTGGTTGTCCTAACATATGTTATTGCATATATTGTAGCGTTCATTATGATGAAAATGCTGAAAGTTCCTAAAGGACGACGTGGTATTTTTATCAATATGGTAGTAAATGATAACTGCTTATTTATTGGGTTACCAGTGCAAATTGCACTCTTTGGGCAAGATGCGCTGCCATATTTCCTGTTATATTACATCGGTAACACTATTTCCGTATGGATGGTAGGGGTATTCCTTATAGAACTAGATCCACTGCCAAATTCTGAAGTAGATTTTAATAATGACACCCATAAGATTGATAGTATACATAATAGTTCAGTATCTATTGACGGTAAAAGCAACAAGCCTAAATTTGATTGGAAGAAGTTATTACCACCACCTTTGATAGGTTTTTTTGTGGCATTAATCTTTTTGTTCTTTGAAATTCCTTTACTTCCAATTTTGCATACTACCTTGAATTATTTAGGTGATATGGTAACCCCATTATCCTTAATTTATATTGGTATTGTACTTCATGATGCGGGCTTAAAAAGCATGCGTTTAAATAAAGACTCCATCGGTGGGATTATAGGACGCTTTGGCATTTCCCCGATTATCATGTTCTGTTTGATTACGGCTTTACAATATGGAGCAGGCATTGTATTAGAGCCAATCGCAATCATTACCTTTGTTGTGCAATCCGCAGGACCTGTTATTGCTGTATTACCAATTGTAGCGAATGAATCAAAAGCTGATTTGCCATTTGCTACAGGTCTAGTCATGATTAGTACCATACTATTCGTTGTAGTAATTCCAATCATAATGGAAATTTTAACAATGATAGGTATACAGGCTTAAAATAAGAAGAAGATTAAAATAAGTAAATAAAAAATAGGTTCCTAATGGTCATATAGGTGACTATTAGGAACCTATTTTTATGTAAGTATATACAGCTTATCTAAAGAATCTACCAACGAGTGGCATGCTTGCACCATCGTTTTTATTAAGGCCTTTTAAAAGAACCATGATAATTACGTACAGTAGTAACCCTTCAATACCAGTGAGTATAAAATTAGCCCACATTGGTAAGATACCTGTTAAATAGTGGTAACTCATGAAAATGAGTACGCCCATAACACCGGCACTGACCACGTTTTTCCAAAGAAGGGAAATATCAAGGAAGTAGCCTGTGTACTTTTTGATATAAATCAAGTTGAGTAACGCCGCAAAGCCTATATCAGCAACGGTTGCCCAGGCGGCACGCCGATGCCCAGCCAAGGAATAGCAGTCAGTGTCCAGTTAAGGATAACTTGATTATGAGGGAAATCCCCATATTTATGACTGGAATACGTGGCCTGTTGAGACCTTGTAAGATACCTGTTGTTACTTGATGTACACCTAGGAAGAATATCGAGAACGCCGTGATCTGCGTTGCTAGTTCTGCCTTAGGCGCATTGTAAATCAGTGTAACGGTGGGGCAGCAAGTACATACAATAGCACTGTAAATGGTACGGTTGCCATAAATGTTAGTCGCATAGAGCCTGCAGTGCGATCATATATACCTTGATGATCTCGCTTAGCAAAGGCATGAGAGATAGCTGGTACAATGCTTGTCGCAAGGGGCTGCGGTAATTAATGGTAGCCAAGTTGATGAGTGGCACCGCCATCCCAGTAAGGTAACCGAAGAGCTCTGTTACTTCGTTCATCGGGAACCCAGCATCTAATAAGCGACGTGGTACGATAAGCAAGTCGAGATTCGCCGTCAACGGTAACATGATACTTGCTAAGGAAATTGGTATGGACAATGTTAAGAGTCGTGACAAAATTTCTTTAGCTGATTCACGAGGGCCATCATAGCTTTCACCAGTACTACTAGCCTTAGGTAATTTGTAGTAATAATACAACAGCACCAGGAAGGCTCCAAAAGCACCTACACCTGCACCCAAGCTAGCACCACCTGCTGCGGCTGGTAAACCGTAAGGTAATAAAATAGCAGCAGCACCGAGCATAACGATAACCCGTAGCAATTGTTCTACAATTTGGCTAATCGCTGTGGGCGTCATCATTTCATAGCCTTGGATATACCCGCGGAAACAGGAAATCCATGTTACAAAGAATACTGCCGGAGCGAGCGCGATGATAGAGTAGTAGGCACGGCTTTCAGCAATGAGACCACTAGAGATTAACCAATCTGCACCAAAGTACATGGCAAGACTGGCGATAAAACCTGTTATAGTCAACATTGTAAAAGAAATATTGAATACTCTCTTAGCACCACCAAAGTCGTGTAAGGCTAATCGTTCTGCCGTCAAAATAGAGATGGCAATCGGCACACCTGCGCTCGAAATTTGTAATAGTAACAAATAGATAGGAAAGGCCATCTGATAGATACCGATGCCTTCACCACCTAAGATGCGAGATAGAAGAATCCAGTTGATACTACCGATGGCTTTCACTACGAAACCGGCAATTGTTAAAATTAAGGTTCCTTTTAAAAATCCACTAGCCATTGATTATAGTTTGTTAGAAGAACCTAATACATTTTTAATTTTGTGAGCTACCATGCCTTTAATAGCATCACGAGCAGGTCCTAAATATTTGCGTGGGTCAAACTCAGATGGGTTTTGAGCCAAGTATTCACGTACAGATGCCGTCATAGCAAGGCGAAGGTCTGTATCAATATTGATTTTGCAAACCGCCATTTGAGCTGCTTTGCGAAGCATTTCTTCAGGTACGCCTTGTGCACCAGGGATGTTGCCACCAAATTCATTACATTTTGCTACGAATTCAGGCAATACGGAGGATGCCCCATGCAATACGATTGGGAAGTTAGGCAATAATTCGCCCACTTTTTTCAAACGATCAAAATCGAGGTAAGGGTTGCCTTTGAATTTGTATGCACCATGGCTAGTACCAATAGCGATTGCTAAGGAGTCTACACCTGTGAGATGGACAAACTCAGCAGCTTGTTCAGGATCAGTGAAGCGAGCATCTGCATCAGATACGTTTACATCATCTTCAACGCCTGCTAAACGGCCCAATTCTGCTTCTACTACAACGCCGTGAGCGTGAGCATATTCAACAACTTGTTTTGTGATTTTTACGTTTCATCGAAATCATGATGCGATGCATCAATCATAACGGATGTAAAACCACCATCTACACAGTCTTTACAAATTTCGAAGGAATCGCCGTGGTCAAGGTGAAGAGCGATTGGTAGATTGCTGTCTTCAAGAGCGGCTTCCACAAGTTTACAAGGTAAATATGTTTAGCATATTTACGTGCGCCTGCAGATACTTGCAAGATAAGAGGAGATTGTTCCTCTTTTGCTGCATCTACAATACCTTGTACGATTTCCATGTTGTTTACATTGAAAGCGCCAACAGCATAGCCGCCTTCATAGGCTTTTTTGAACATTTCTGTAGTAGTAACTAATGGCATGTTGTCCTCCTTGGCCATAGGGCCTGTTATATCATGTTATTAATACCGTGACTGCTAATATTTCTAGCTCGTAAGAACTAGATGCATTTCTGTTATTGCAATCATATATCAATTCAAGTTAAGTATATCAAGAAACACTATAAAGGGCCAATAATTTTTGTATAACTTATGCATAAATTTCGTCTTGTTTTGTGACCCATGTGGGTTATTTCTGTGTGTTAGCATTTATTTAGTGGCTTTAAATTTGCTCAATCGTTTAGCAAGACTTTCATATCTTCTGGCATTTTTGCATGCAATTCGAGCCATTCATTTGTTATGGGATGGTAAAAGCTTACGCGCGCTGCATGCAGTGCTTGGCGTTGGATAGATTCTAGATGACCACCGTATAAGTCATCACCAGCTAGTGGATACCCTAGTTGAGATAAATGAACTCGAATCTGATGGGTGCGTCCTGTGTGTAATAAGCATTGCACATGAGTAAAGTGATTATAAGCTATTATAGAGTTGTCAGCTGGACATATATTACTATTATTAATCATATCATCAGAGTTGTTTTTACTATAGTTAATTTTGCTTATATTTTTACTAACTACTGTTATATCCGTGCGAGCCGGCTTTCCTTGGTCTGTACAACAACGTTCAATGATACTGCCTGGTTTACGACCTATAGGCCAGTTAATGCTTATAGGCACAGAAGGGAGATGTCCTTCTACAATGGCGTCGTAGCTTTTGTAAAAATGGGTGTGTTTTTTATCAAAAGCATGTTGGACCACTGATGTTTTAGCAATGATAACAATACCTGAGGTATCCTTATCTAATCGGTGTACGGGATGGAAATCATAATGCTGATTTGTTTCTTGGTAGTAATGAAGTACACCATTTGCCAGCGTATGATCTCGTACGGTAGACGTAGGGTGCATAAGAATACCAGCCGCCTTATTAATGACTAAAATATATTCGTCCTCATATATGATATCTAGTTCCATAGGGCTTAAACTAAACTCTTGCTCTGGTGTTAACTTCATAATGAGATGATCACGACCATGAATAAGCGTATTCCAGGTAGCAGGTTTACCATTAACTGTTATGATGGCATCACTTCGTAAACGTCGTCTCATGCGATGGGAGATATGCTGTTGTTTTATAACATGATTTATAGATTGTGTGTGTACATCAGAATCTACAATTAAGTCGATTATTGTTGCTACTTTCATACGTATTATTATAACAAATAAAATAAAAATGAAGAATTTTTCATGATTCGTTGTTTTTATGGAGGTCCATATAGTATAATTTGAATTATTAAATTTTATACATTATTTATGTGTGAACTTTTTTTACTGTAAAACCGTGTGTTTAGTTATACAGTATATTTTATGAACTATATATGTATGTTAACGACTGTATGGTTATAGCTTATTCTATAAAAGGAGAGGTTTATGAATATTAACAAGAAATCTGTATTAGTCGCATGTGTGTTAGCGGCTATGTCTACAACAACTTTTGCGGCATCTACTACAACATCTACTAGTAGCACAACGGTAACAAACCACGATACACCAACATCTACTAGTACACGTGTAACTCGTGAGGAACATACAACGACTACATCAACTTCTACTGTTCGTACAGAGAGCTCTAGCTCCACTAAAAGTACAAAAGCTAGTGTAGGCGTTATGACTCCTCAAAAAATTGAAGAGCGTAGTGCACTTTCTGGCTATATCGCAGCTGATGTGGCGAGCGCATTAAATCCTTATCGCAATGCACCTAAATCTTTAAAATCTGGTAAAGGCACTACTTTCAAAAATGACGAAGTCCTTGAACATGGTGTATTGGCAGCTATGAAACAAGGTGGTAAATGGGGTGTTATCCGTCCAGATGGTACCGTTGCCATTGAGCCTAAGTATAAAGAAATTAAAGATGTTGATTATAAAACGGGCAATGTGTTAGCTCAAGTAGATAAGAAAACAGACACTTGGGTTACCCCTAAGGGTATAGAAATCTCTGAAGAGGAAGCTTTAAAAGAACGTGTAAAACAAGAAGCAACTCAAGAGTATGCAAGTGATTCTTATGTAGAGTTTAAAGAAAAAGGTAAATATGGCTTTAAAACTACTGATGATAAAGTAGTGATTGCTCCACAATTCCGTCAAATCGTGACTGGATTTAGCGAAGACCGTGCTTTTGTTAAAAATGCTAAAGGTAAAATCGTAGCGATTGATGGTACTGGTAAAGAATTATTTAATGCTCCATCTAAAGAGGTATATAGATACCGTAATGGTCTGGCTGAATACCGCCGCTCCGTGAGTGGCTTTAATTTAGGTGGCCTTGTAGGTGGCTTCATCGTGGGCGGTATCCTTGGAGGTGCGCTTTTAGGTGGTCAACATTATCACGTAGGTGGTTTTGCCTATGATGGTGCAAAACGTGGCTATATTGATCGTTCTGGTAATATTGTAATTGACAGCAAAAAGATAAAGTATGGCCTATCACAGCTTATGGTACGGTAATTAAAGATGCTGGTAACTTATACTTTGTGAACCGTAAAGGTGAAGTTGTTATTCAACCAGGCGATTACGATGCAGGTGAAATGGATAAATTAAATGGTCTATTAGCGTTAAGAGACAATAAGACTGAGAAATGGGGCATTTTCGATGTATCAACAGGTAAGCAAGTAGTAACCTTCAAATATGATTCTATTTCCTTTGCAGGGACTGATCGTTTAGTAGTTGTGAAAGATCATGTTAAAAACCTTATCGATATGAATAGTGGTAAATCCTTGTATTCTGCTCAAACAGAAGCAACTATTGAACCGTTCAACAACGATACTGTAACATGGGTTCATACTGGTAAAGAGGGCTATACAATCATAGATAATAATGGTCATATTTTATTTAGAGATACAAACAAACTTATTGAAGACGCTAAGTCCTTTAACCATGGTTTCAGCTCTGTTAAGTCTAAAGGTAAATGGGGAATCATGAACTCCAAAGGCGAATGGCTTGTACAACCTACATATGATGCGGTAAACGTTTTATAATATAATTGGTTATAGAATTCCTTTGAATTTGTATTGTCTTTAGTTTTGGCTTAATTAGTATTTTTAGTTATAGTTCTTAGCTATAAACTAAATACAACATAATAGCGTTATACAGAACTAGCAATGTACATGTATTATGTATGTTGCTAGTTTTTTATATTATTGTCTTGTATATTGCGTTGCATAACCGTATTAGAGAACTTTCACTATACTTATAAAGGCTTCATTAATACATAGCTAACAATTATAATTAAGAAAATCGATTTACCTAGAAAATAAGCGTATTTTAAGGTATAATTATAGAGATGTATTCCGATTTGGTGTAGTTTTACACTTTCACTTGGAATATGAGGATGATGAAAGTAATGCCATGAACCTTATGCCCAATAGGTTCAGGTGTAGGAGGTATAAAATGGCTAAAGATTGTTCCTTTGACGTTGTGTCTGAAGTGGATATGCAGGAAGTAGATAATGCTGTAAACCAAGCAAAAAAAGAAATTGGTACGCGCTATGATTTCCGTGGCTCTAAAGCAGAAATTAGTCTTGAAGGCGACACTATCAAAATCATCGGTGATGATGAATATAAATTGAATGCCATTATCGATGTTTTACAAGGCAAGATGGTTAAACGTAACGTAGCGATTAAAAATCTTGACTACGGTAAAGTTGAACCAGCAGCAGGTGCAACAGTTCGCCAAATCATTACTATTAAAAAAGGCATTACTAAAGAAAATGCTAAAGAAGTAGTAAAAGCAATTAAAAACATGAAAATTAAGGTACAAGCATCTATTCAAGAGGATCAAGTGCGCGTATCTGGTAAGGATAAAGATGATTTGCAAGCAGTAATCCAAATGTTAAAACAATTGGATATCCCTGTAGAATTGCAATTCGTCAATTTCCGTTCTTAATACTATATGTCCATAGGATAGGGTTAGTTAGATTCGTTTGAGTCGCTAACACTATCAGTGTAGGAGGCCTTATGAGAGTGGAGGACATGAAGGGTGGATATACCACAGGTTCATGTGCTACGGCAGGTATGAAAGCTGGTTTATTGGCCCTCTTAGATAAGAATATTGTGGATCAAGTGGTTATCGAAAATCCTCAAGGGCAGTACATTGAGGTGCCTATTAAAGCGGTAGAGGTTATATCTGATACAGAGGCGAAGGTGACCGTCATGAAAGACGGCGGCGATGATCCTGATGTAACTCATGGCAATGATGTGGAAACGACAGTGACCCTTGATAATACTGGTGAACTGCGATTCCGAGCAGGTTTTGGTGTTGGTACCGTAACGAAACCAGGTCTTGCTATGCCGCCAGGAGAACCGGCTATCAATCCAGGGCCTCGGGCAATGATGAAACTAGTTTTTGAAGAACATTGTGTCCATGGGCAAGGTGTAACGGTAACCGTTAGTGTTCCTAATGGTAAGGTTTTAGCCAAGAAAACCTTGAATCATACACTTGGTATCGAAGGTGGCATTTCCATTATTGGTACTACAGGTATTGTTAAGCCTATGAGTGAAGAAGGGTTTAAGAATTCTTTAGTGCCACAGTTGAAAGTTATGAAGGCCAATGGATGTGAAACAGCTGTTCTCGTACCGGGGCGTATCGGTCAAGATCTTGCAGAGCAAGTGTTAGGTATCCATAAGAACCAAATGGCAGAAACGAGTAACTTTATTGGCTTTATGCTTGAAAAGGCTGTACAGATTGGATTCAAGCGAATCTTAATCATCGGTCATATCGGTAAGTTAATCAAACTAGCTAGTGGTAGCTTTCATACTCATAATCGCATGAGTGATGGACGTATGGAAAGTATCGTGGCTTATGCTGCCTTAGAAGGGGCATCCCAAGCGGTTTGTGAAGAGTTATTTAATTGCCAAACTACTGAGTCTACATTCCCTATCTTGGCGCGAGAAGGACTGACTGGTGTGTACCAACGTGTTGTAGATCGTGCCTCTTTACGTAGTGAGCGCTATATTGCTAACGAAGCTGAGGTAGGGATTATAATTACGACCTTAAAGGGCGAGATTTTGGCAATGGATAAACATGCAAAAGAGATAGGAGAACTTGAACATTGGCACATACCTTGTATATCGTAGGCATTGGTCCGGGTAATCCTGATTATGTGGTGCCTAGAGGCCTTAATTTAATTAAACATGCTACAGTATTGGTAGGCAGTGAACGGTCCTTAGAGGACTTTCAAGAGCCTGGACAAATTACATATCCTGTAACGGGTAAACTTAGTTTACTAGCCGAACAAATTGAGCATGAGCTCAAGAGCTATGACGTGGTGGTCATGGTTAGTGGCGATACAGGCTATTATAGCTTATTGCCATATTTAAAGAAAAAATTTTCTGCTAATCCTATTGAGGTGGTACCAGGCATTAGTTCTATGACCTTTGCCTTTGCTCGACTCAATGAGGTGTGGCATGATGCGGATTTAATGAGCTTTCACGGTCGCCAACCGGCACCAGAGAAACTCGTATATGAAGCAGGTAAAAAGATGGGATTCTTGACGGATCCTGAATATAATCCAGCGCATATTGCGCGTATTTTAATAGATGCAGGTTGGCCAAAAGAAACGAGAGCTGCAGCCCTTGAGCGCTTGAGTTATGATGATGAAAAAATCGTAGACTCTACGCTAGAGGTATTAACTGAGCTCGAAGGCTTTGGTCATTCTGTAATGGTGGTACTAGGATGAGACATTTTTTCGGAATTCCTGATGAGGAGTTTATCCGCGGCGATGTGCCGATGACGAAATGCGAAATTCGCAAAGCCGTTATGAATGAGGCACGCATCGAGGAGGATAGCATCGTTCTTGACGTAGGTGCTGGTACGGGCTCTATTTCTATTGAAGCAGCCTTGGCAGCTCCTAAAGGGCATGTATATGCAATTGAGCGCTTTGATAAAGGCATCGACCTTATCAATGAGAATATAAAGAAATTCAATGTAAATAATATGACCGTAATCAAATCCAAAGCTCCTGAAGGCATGGAAGAATTGCCTGAGCTTGATGCGGTTATCATCGGAGGTAGCGCTGGTGGTATGACAGGCATCATGGATGAAGCGCAACGTCTTTTAAAAGTAGGCGGCCGTCTAGTAGTAACTGCTGTAACGATGGAGACAGGTTATACAATCTTGAAAGAGTTGAAAGGTCGTCCTTTCACGTATGAAGGTTACCAAATGTCCATCAGCCGTTACCGCAAGGCTGGTCCCTATCATTTGTTAGACCCATTGAGTCCAATTTTCATTGTATCTGCAACGCGTATCGCAGAAGGAGAGTAATATGGTTGACGTACATATCGTAGGTGCAGGCCCTGGGGATCCTGAGTTAATTACTCGCAAAGGATATCGTTTAGTGCAAGAGGCAGACGTTGTTATTTACGCTGGCTCCTTGGTAAACCCTGCTATTTTAGAGGCTTGTAAACCAGGCTGTGAAATCCATAACAGTGCTACTATGAACCTTGATGAGGTTTTGGCTGTTATGAAAGCTGCCGTTGAGGCTGGTAAACGTGTAGTTCGCCTTCACACAGGTGACCCTGCTATTTACGGTGCTATTCAAGAGCAAATGGATGCATTGGCTGGCATGGGTATTTCTTATGAAGTCGTGCCAGGTGTAAGCTCTTTCCTTGCTACAGCAGCGGCTTTGAAACAAGAGTACACATTGCCTAATGTATCTCAAACAGTTATTATTACGCGTATGGAAGGCCGTACACCGATGCCTCCAAAGGAAAAATTGCGCATGTTAGCATCTCATGAAGCGACAATGTGTATTTTCCTTAGCGTTCAAATGTTAGATAAAGTAGTAGCTGAACTCATCGAGGGCGGTTATGACAAAACGACTCCAGTGGCTATCGTGGTAAAAGCTTCTTGGCCAGACCAACGCATTATTCGTGGCACATTGGAAACTATTGCGGATATTGTAGCTAAAGAAGGCGTATTGCGCCAAGCTATGATTGTAGTAAGTCATGTGTTAGATAGTGAATACGAATTATCTAAACTTTATGACAAAGGCTTTGCTCACATGTACCGCAGTGCTAAGGATTAGTAAGATGAAAAATCTAGAAACTGTTGTGCCTACGACGGGAGCTAAGAAGAATAGAACGGCTATTCTTTCTGTTTCTGAACGAGGTGCAAAGCTGGGTCAACGCATCAAGTCTTTGGTGGCACCTCATGCGGATTGCTTTGAAAAAGAAAACCGTCCCTCTGGTAGTGAGGCTATTTATTTTGATTCCCTCAAAAACCATATTGGACAGATTTTCAAGGATTATGACCAAGTATTATGCATTATGGCGCTTGGTATCGTAGTGCGCATGATTGCACCGTATATTGAACATAAATCCAAGGATCCTGCGGTAGTCGTAATGGACGAAGTGGGGCACCATGTAATCAGTTTATTATCTGGGCACCTTGGGGGCGCCAACGAATGGACGCAGTCCATTTCGCTGGCCATTGATGCGGACCCTGTGATTACGACTGCAACGGATGTAAACGGATTGCCAGCGCCTGACGTGTTGGCGCGCCACGAGCATCTGTTGGTAGATGATTTTCAAACCTTAATCAATGTGAACTCTGCCATTGTTGGGGGCGAGCGGGTTGATTATTACATTGATGAGAGCTTATCTAATGCAGAGCATTTAAAAGAATCTGCGAAAGATCATATTGGTGAACATGGTAAGGTTCATGTTGTTTCTATGGAGCAACTTGATTCTATGCCATGTAAGAATGAAAGCTCAGAAGAGGGCTCATATCGAGTTGTAATTACAGATAAAGTAATTGTTGAGTATGGTCACCAATTGATTTTGCGTCCTCGTACGTATACGATGGGCATTGGCTGTCGTCGAGATACGCCAAAGGAATTGATTCTTGACGCCATACAACAATCACTAGCAGCGTATAAACTTTCACCTAAAAGCCTTGTAACGGCAGCATCGGTAATTGTTAAACAAGATGAAGTAGGCCTCTTGGAGGCTATGGAAATTATGGGGTGGCCTATCGTGTTCTATACACAGGACGAGATGGCACCACTTATTGAAGAAGAAAAATTAAAAGAATCTAATTTTGTAAAAGGAACTATAGGAGTAGGAAACGTATGCGAGACAACAGCATTACTAGCGGCCAAGAGCCGAACATTAATACAGCACAAAACAATTTATCCCAAAACAACGGTAGCCATTGCACAGGTAACATCAAAGTAATCGGCATAGGCCCTGGCGATGAAGAGTTTATGACACCGCAAGCGCGCGAAGCTATCTTAGCAGCTGACCGCGTAGTAGGTTATTTGACTTATCTTGACTTGATCAAAGACCTCATTGAAGGTAAAGAAACTGTAGGTACTGCCATGATGCAAGAAGTCGATCGTTGCCAACAAGCCGTTGATTTAGCGGTAGAAGGCCATCAAGTAGTTGTAGTATCCTCTGGTGACTCTGGCGTGTACGGCATGGCAGGTCTTGTGTTGGAACTTGCTAATAAGGTACCAGCAGAAAAACGCCCTTCCGTAGATATCGTACCTGGCCTTAGTGCTGTAAATGTAGCAGCATCTGTATTGGGTGCACCTTTGATGCATGACTTTGCGGTTATTTCTCTCAGTGACTTGATGACTCCATGGGATTTAATTAAAAAACGCGCTGATCTTTGTGCACAAGGTGACATGGTTATCTCCTTGTACAATCCGCGCAGTAAAAAACGTGTTACTCACTTAGATGAAGTTCGTGAAATCGTTCTTAAATACCGCGACCCAAAAACACCTGTTGGCATCGTGCAAAAAGCAGGACGCACAGGTCAACATATGGTAATTTCTGACCTTGAAAACTTTACAAAAGAAGAAGTGGATATGCAAACACTTGTTATTATCGGTAATAGCCAAACCTATGTTGAAAATGGCCGCATGATTACACCTCGAGGCTACAAATTATGATTTGGGTCATCGCCGGTACCTTAGATGGTCGTACCTTAGCGGTAGATATTCAAGAACGGACAGGTGAAGAGGTTCTCGTTACTGTTGTGAGTCAGTATGGGGCAGAGCTTGCCGCCCATAAGGGAATTACTGTTCATACGGGCCGTCTTGACCAAGAGGCTATGCAGGATTTGATTAAGAAACATAATGTACGTTTATTAATCGATGCAAGTCATCCGTATGCTGCTATTGTTACAGCTACGGCTCAAGATGCAGCAAAAGCTGAAGGTATTCCTTTTGTTCGTTTTGAACGCAAAGAGGTACCATTACCAGACTATGATAAATTGCATATTGTAGTTGATGAGGTAGAAGCAGCTAATTTAGCTGGCAAATTGGCAAAGGAAAATAACAAACATGTGTATTTGACCACAGGTAGTAAGACAATGCACATCTTTGCTAAATCTGAGGCTTTACAAGATTGTGAAGTATGGACACGTATTTTGCCGACCGCAGAGGTGTTACAAATGATGGAAGACCTCAACGTGAGCCCTAAGCGCATTGTTGCTGTCCAAGGTCCATTTTCTTATGATATGAACCGCATCATGTTCCACGATACAAAGGCTAGTGTTGTAGTTATGAAAAACTCTGGTCTTGTAGGTGGTGCAGATACAAAATTACAAGCTGCTATGGATCTTGATATCCATGTTATTGTTATCGATCGTCCGCGTGTTAAACTTGAAAGTCACGTGGTATCATCAAATGATGAATTCTTTAAATTATGGGAGGACACGAATGGATTACGTTAAAAATCCTAAAGCTATTGAAGATAAAAGCATGGAAATCATTTATGATTATGTAAAGGATTTAGGCTTAACAGATGATGAAGTGCGCGTAGTATCTCGTACAGTACATGCGTCTGGTGATGTCGAATATGCTCAACTCGTAAAAATGAGCCCTGATGCTGTTCAAAAAGGTATTGAAGCATTGGATAATGGTGCAGACATTTATACAGATGTAGAAATGGTTCGCACAGGTATTTCTAAGCCAGCTCTTAAAATTCGCGGCAATGAAGTGCACTGCTTAATTAAAGACGAAAATGTAGCTAAAATGGCTAAAGAATTAGGTGTAACTCGTTCCATTGCGGCTATGCGTACCTTTGGTAAACAACTAGAAGGACAAATCGTTGCTATCGGTAATGCACCAACTGCATTGTATGAAGTGTTGCGCCTTGCTCTTGAAGAAGGCATTAAACCAGCTCTTATCATTGGTATCCCTGTAGGCTTTGTAGGTGCTGCAGAATCCAAAGATTATTTGATGGAAGTATCCCCAGTTCCTTACATCACTGTAAAAGGCAACAAAGGTGGTAGCCCAATCGCTGCTTCCGTATGTAATGCATTGCTTTACACAGACGTAAAACGCAATGACATGCTTTTTGTAGAAGGTAAAGAATCTAAATAATACAAAACCCGAATCGTGTTTTAGTAGTTTTGCGATTCGGGTTTTACTGTATATATTTTTCACAATAATTAGCTAAACATAAATTAGCTAAACACGATAATTATACTATAGTAAATTTCTTATAATATAGTTAATTTTGAGAGGGGGTTCATATGGCATCTAGTAATGAACGAAAATTATTTCGTGTATCAGTGATTTGTATCTTAATCATCGCCGTTATTACGAGCATGATTATATCTCTTATTTGGGGATCAACACCCGTATCATTAACTGAGATTTGGCATACATTATGGTCTAGTGAGTTAACTGATACATCTTCACAAATTATTTGGAATATTCGATTGCCTCGCAATATTGTAGCTGCGTTAGTGGGGGCATGTCTCGCTGTATCTGGTGCAATTTTGCAAGCAGTTATGAAAAATCCCCTAGCGGACCCACAGATTGTAGGGGTATCCTCTGGTGCAGGTCTAGCTGGTGTTATCATATTTATTTTATTTCCTGGGTATGATCATATAGTTCCTTTAGTGGCCTTTTTAGGTGCTATGGCTGCAGCACTCATGGTGTATGCATTAGCATGGAAAAATGGAGTGCGACCTAGTCGTATTATCTTAGCTGGTGTTGCGGTCGCAGCCTTTTTAGGCTCAGGTATTTCAGCACTACTTGTATTCTTTGGTGATCGTGTACAAGGGGCATTGCTTTGGATGGTAGGAGGACTCGCTGCACGCAGTTGGCCTCAGGTAGAAGTGCTGTTTCCCTATGCTATAGTTGGCCTTATTTTTGCCTGTTTAGGAGCTAAACGACTTACCATTTTAAGCTTAGGCGATGAAACTGCAAAGGGATTAGGCCTTAAGGTAGAACAAACACGGTTTGTTATGACTGCAGTGGCTGCTCTTTTAGCGGCTGGTGCTGTAAGTATTGCTGGGCTTATCGGATTCGTAGGTTTGGTTATTCCCCATATGTTACGTCTCATAATCGGTAACGACTATGCATATTTACTGCCTGGATCCGCATTATTAGGGGCCCTAGTTCTTGTTGTCAGTGATACAATAGGACGTGTGATGTGGAGCCCTATAGAGGTACCTGTAGGCATTATTATGGCATTCTTTGGAGCGCCGTTCTTCTTGTATCTATTGAGGAGGGATAACTAATGAATACCGCTATTGATGTAAAACAGTTATCCGTAACTCTTGGTAATCGTCATATTCTACATGACATTAATGTATCAGTTCCTATCGGTAAAATTACGACATTAATAGGGCCTAATGGTTGTGGTAAAAGTACGCTTTTACGATCTATGATTGGATATATCCATAGTCCTCATGATTGTATTACCATATTTGATAAACCGTTACAATCATATTCTCAAAATCATCTGGCACGGCAAATGGCATTTTTGCCACAAGTACCGAATATGCCAAAGGATATGACTGTAGAAGAATTGGTATATTGCGGACGGTATCCATACCAAACATGGTGGAAAAACACGGCTAAAGAAGATCGTGAAATCGTTGACTATGCGTTAGATATTACGAAAACGAATCATTTGAGAGAACAATTAATTCCATCCCTATCTGGTGGCGAACGGCAACGCGTTTGGATTGCTATGGCGCTAGCACAGCAACCAAAATTATTAGTATTAGACGAACCAACAACATATTTAGATATTAATCACCAGTTAGAAATTATGGAGTTATTGAAACGATTAAATAAGGAACAAGATTTAACCGTTCTCATGGTACTTCACGAACTTACACAGGCGGTTCAATATTCACATTATATGGCTGTTATAAAAGAAGGTCATTTAATAACGTCAGGAGAGACAAGTAAAATTATATCGGATGAGTTGTTTAGAGATGTATTCTCTGTAGATGTACAACTTGATACATTTGATAATAAAAAATATGTACGCGTAAAAGGATTAGTTGAGTAGCTTGATACTAATAAAAAAGAGGGCATTCCCTATTTGGGGGATGCCCTCTTTCGCATGATGCAGTATGTTAGAATGTAACATTAATACCGTATGCTTCTTTAACTAAACGTGCCATAGCTTCAGGTGTTTGTAGACCTGGGTTTAATAGGAATAGTTTAGATGGTAAGTATATTACGCGGTTATTTTGTACGGCTTTTAAATTAGCCCATGCAGGATTATCTGTCATAGCTTGTTTCATAGCTTTGGTAATTTCTTCTTCTTTACCCATTGTAACAACAAAGATAATATCAGGGTTATCTGCAGTCAATGTTTCAAGAGAGTAAGGGACCGTTTTGTCCTTCGTTGTACCATCTAGGTGAGAGGAGACAACATTTGTCATACCTAGTTCTTTTACCATTGATGCAGTAACTGCTTCATCAGTTTCGGCAGTTACACCCTTTCCTGTGGCACGTAACACGGCAACACGTGCAGGTTGTTGATTCTTAACTGCATCTTTTACCTTGGTAATATTGTTTTCATAGGTAGTAATAACAGACTTAGCCTTATCTTGATGATTAGTTAATTCGCCAAGAAATGTTAACATTGGTACATTATCTTTAATACCATCGTAATCAAAAAGTACGGTTGGAATATTATTAGCTTGTAATTGAGATTCATATTTTTTATGTTGATTTACTAAACCCAATACTACATCTGGCTTCAAGCCTAATAATTGTTCCATGTTGATATTTGCAGTTTGACCAAGAGCTGGTAGAGCTTCTAACTCTGGTGCTAGTTTATCCGTTGTATTGGCACGGCTAATAGCCTTACCATCGACAGCATAAAGCATAGATAAAACAGAATTAGATAATACAGCAATTTTTTGTGGATCCTTTGGTACAGTATAGGTTTGGCCATTAAAGGTCAATTCCTTCGTAGTAGCAGAAGAGCTGGATGTGGTTTTACCACACCCAGCTAGTGCTAGTACAATCATAACCAAAGCGATACTACCGAGTAGTAGTTTTTTCATGATGTACTCCTATGAATGTTATATATGCAATAACGATCTTAGTTATATTGATTATTTTTCTAATGCATCCCAAGCTTCGTTAGCACGTTCAACGAATAAGTTACGGATGTTTTGGTTTTCACCTAAACCATGGATGTAAGTGTCAACTTTGAAGCCTTCTTTTTCAAGAATGGATTTGTGGGAATCTGGTTCGTTACCAGCCATGTCGTTGTTTGCATGGTCACCAGCAACCATCATGAATGGCATCAATGTAACATGTTTAATACCATGTAATTTCAATTGAGGGATAACTTGTTCAAGATTTGGTGTACCTTCTACTGTGTAGATGAATACATTTTTCATACCAAGAGTATGGATACGGTCTTGAATTACAGAATAGTATGCATTGGAAGGATCTGGAGTACCATGAGCCATGATAAGAAGACCATCTTCTTTACCTAATTTAGGGAATTGGGATTGAACAGCTTTTAATGTTTCAATAACTTGGTCAGTTTGGTTTTCTTGACCCATCCAGTACATAAGAGAAGTACCGAGTGTCATTTTTTTGAAATCATTTTTGTATAAATTATATACTGCTGCATCGTAGTTATATTCCATACCAGGAATTACATCTAGAGATGCCAATGCAACGCGAGTGTAACCATCTTTTTTTAGTTCAGCTAAAGCTTCTTCAGGTGTAGGGTATGTTATACCTTCTTTTTGTTGGATACGATCACGAATAATATGGCTTGTGAAAGCAGTTATCACTTTAGTATTTGGGTGAGCTGCCTTAATAGCATCCACAGTAGCATCGATTGTTTTCACACGAGTATCTTTATAAGTTGTACCAAAGCTCATAACAACCATAGCATCTTTGTTTGGTAAGTTTTGTAAAGCTTCTGTATTATGTGTACGAACACCAATTGCAGCGGCTTCTTTCAATGCTGGTGTAGGATCTTTTACTTCCTCATTTAATTGATATGCAGCATTAGATACAACTGGTGCACCAAAGGATACTGCAAGACCTAGAATAGCGGATGCTAAAGCTAATTGTTTTTTCATTTCTATACTCCTATCTATAACTATAACTACACTAATATGCAATCATTTACATAGTTCTATTATATAAAAACTATGGATTCATCGCATATATATAACCTTATTTCAATCGTAACAAAGCGGAAAACAGGTGTCAATAAACCCTATACCCCTAGAAGTATAAGGAATTTGAGAGATTATTAATAAATTAATGTGATGAATAAAGTATGATAGTACATTTTATAATTATATTCTTGTTGGTTATAAGGATATGAATGTGTGAATATATGAGTGATTTTATTCTACTTTATATCTAGCATACTTTGATGGGGCCCAATAACATTACTACAAATAAATTAAAAATGACGACCTATACTTGTTTGTTCCTCGTTCCTGATGTCACTGCACAAGTACAGGTCGTCATTTTTACTGCTGTAGGTTTATAGGTGTCCCATCAAAATATGCTATTATAAGAAATATAAAAAATAGTTTTAGTAAAATAAAATTACAGAAGTTGTAGTGGCTATGGAAGGCCCTTTTATCAGATTTATTATGCTTAAAAATATTACATATATTAATAAGAATTTTAAATTTTATGGGTGAGACATAATATATGATTTATAATCTATTAATTTGGGGAATCAGCATATGGTTAATATATGATATTTTTCTTATGCATAAAGCAAAGAATAAATCACAAGTCTTAATAGAGTCTATATTGCTTGTGATATTAATTGCTGGATACTTAATAAATCAATTATATGAAGCTAACTATTTTGTATCAGATACATATTTTTATTCAGGTATGGTATTAGCGGTTATCATGTATTTTTGTATATTATGGTTACATAGATATAAATATAAAAATAGTGATGATGAAAGAAAAAGAAAAGTATAATTAATTCAATTCTAACAATTCATGCAATCATGTTTTTATATGGATTAGTGTTAGTTTGGATAGTATTCTTTTAGATTTTAATATGATTCTTAATTAAAAAATGGTGTTGTCCTCCTTTGAGTTCAACACCAATTTTGTGTATCTTGAAGTAATAGTGTAATGTATATATTAAATAGATTATAGTACTAAGATATGTTTGAGAATACTGTAATTGGTCTCTTTGCCTTATTAATGGTGAATTATCACGTTATTATAGCTAGACAGCAAATAGTTAAAATTGTAATTGGTATCTTAGGGAATTGTTTCTTCGGACTTACATTATTTAGTGGTTATATTGCGTTGCCTAGTTATATGATAGATTTGAAGTATATTTTAATAATTATTCTTTGTATCGCTTGTGTATATGATCTATGGCGAAGTAATCGCAGTGGTACGATCACAGCTGGTGACAAGAGAATGTATGATATCATTGTAAGTCGAATTAGGTTCATCATTATCTTTTTTCTTGTTTTATGTAGTATAGCAGTAGTTGAACTAATAAAGGTAATGGGAGAGATTATATTGTAGAAGAGGAGAATGGAAAATATAAAATTTATTTGATCAAGGGTGGAAGGATATTACAAAATATGATCTTGAAAGATATTATAAGCGCAAAAGCAATTAAGGACGAGTTATTTTTGTTAAGAACTAACGTTAAATCTTTAATGTTATCATGGCGTATTACTCGTACTCCTTACTTACTTTCTATAATATTAGTATATTTTTCTTATATTGCTATGCCAGGACTAACATTTAATTTCTTACCAGAGTATGAAGAGAGTGTAGTGTCTTTAATTGGATATACTAATTTAGTAATATCGTTAGTAATTTTTTCTTTACTAGCAATTAGACGAGTTCTAGATGTTAATCAAAAATGGATTTCAGGATTTGTAATAGTAGCCGGTATATATACGTTGTACACTAATTATTTAAATTATTTACCACCTATATTAGAGGTAACATATACAGAGGATTCCTTGATTACAAATATGTCAGTTAATTTAAACATATTGGTAGTAGGGTTATTAATATTATCTTTGTTTCCTAGTAATGAATATAATAATGACTATGGCTTATCAAATTGTATTGAAAAGGTGGGGGCTAGCTTTATAAGAATTGACTATGGCGGGTTTGAACAATTTTTAGATGAATTTTCCTTATATAAAATCTTACCGATTTTAAAAAAAAGCTTATCGCTTGAGTTATTTAACTGGAAGGGCCGTATATCAAGAGGTGAATTGATATATTATTATATAGTATATCAATTCATGGTTCTATTACTTGTAATATTAATTTATTCAATAGGGACTATTTTACCTACAATATTATTAAAGAATATATTTTTATCATCTATTGTAGCTATTTTTTGATTTGGTGTTTTATATATTTATTAAAAGTACTAATTCTGCGGTTACATGATTCTTATAGTAGTGCTTTTTGGTTATTTGGGGTGTTCATACCTTATGTAAATGTATATGTACTATATCTAATATTATTTAAAGGTTCATGGCGGTACATTGATGCCAGTGCAATTAGTGATAATATTTCTCATTGACTTTCGTAGTTCAATCATGTATTATTGATACATAGTAGTTGATAACAATTTTCAGTTATGGAGATTGTATCATGTATGAGCGATATGGAGGTCACATATGAAAGGCATAATTATTGCATCCTTTGGATCAATTTATCAAGATGCTGTGGAGAAATCCATCGGCAGTATAGAGAAAAAAGTACGTTCCATGTATAGCAATATGGAGGTACGCCGTGTATTTTTATCTGATGCATTAGTAGAGAAGTGGAATGAGAAGTACGAGGATAAGATTTCTTCTTTCACAGAGGCTATGCAAGATTTCGCTCGTATGGGTATCGATGAGGTGTACATTCAACCTATTACATTGGTGGCAGATCAGTGCTACCAACAAATGCGCAAACAAGCATTAAAATTTTTACATAGCAATGAATATGGTTTTAGTCAGGTTAATATTGGTAAACCATTGCTTACCTCTTTAGGTGTAAAAAATTATGCCGATGATTATGAAGCAACATTAGAAAGCATTGTTCGTCATGTTAATACAAAAGCACTTAATAAATCTGTTGTACTCATGGCGAATGGTCAAAATCAATTAGAGTTCAGTACTTTGCAATTAAAGGCTATGTATGGAGCAGCGCCAAACGTAGTAGTATTTACTACAAACGGTTTCCCTACCTTCAAACAAGCTCTTACTTTCTTGGATCGTATGGGGCATAAAGATTTGTTAGTTGTACCATTGGCTCTTATAGGTTCTACACATTTAATGGACTATCTTGGCGGTGAACGCTCCGATTCCATTTATGCTTTACTCGCTGAGGAAGGCTACAATGTTGATATCTGGAATGAAGGGCTTGGGGAAAATCCACATGTACAAGATTTATTCTTGAAACATTTAGGTCAAGCTATCCGCATGTCTGATCGGAAGCGGCCCATGCCTAGAGAATCCGTAAAACCTGTCATGACAAATTCTCGCTTGGAAGCGCAAGGTTTGATTTCTTGATATTTGCTATTACATAATTAGACATACATTACTCCACTCTTTCACATTAATAAAAATCCTCCTTGTTGGACATCCAATGAGGAGGATTTTTACTTTTACCATGAAAGATAAGAATAATTTCTATTTTATACGTACCATGGTATGCCCCTAAAGGATGGTCTATGGTATGATTAAGATACATTAATAGTTAATATAAGGAGACTTTCATGAAACAAGCTATCTTAGTTGTTGCTTTTGGATCCACTGTAGACAGTGCTCGTGAACATAATATCGATTCCGTAGTAGAACATATTCGTAAATCGTATCCAGATTATACGGTGGAATTAGCTTTTTCGTCTCGTATCATCGTTAAGCGATTACGTGATCGTGGTATTGAGATTCCTACTGAACAAGGGGCGTTAGAAAAACTGATTCAAGAAGGTTATACACATGTATATGTGCAGCCACTCCATTTCACCGGTGGTGAGGAGTTCGATAAATTGAAAAATAATATTCTTGCTCATGAGGGTGAAGGACAACTTGAAGTGTTGCGTGTAGGTAGACCTCTCGTATACTACATGGGACAAGAAGAGCATCCAGATGATTATCAAATCTTGATTGACCGTTTCATTAAATCTCTTAATATTTCTAAGGATGACGGTTTGTTAATGGTTGGTCATGGAGGTCTTGGCTCTGGAAACTCCTCGTATGGTAATTTACAGTTCAAATTGATTCGTGCTGGTCTTACGAATGTACGTATCGCTGTGCTAGAGAATGCTCCTTATGTGGCCGACGTAGCAACACCTTGGGAGTGGCTCGATGGTAAGCGCCCAAATACGATTTATTTACATCCATTATTATTAGTCCTTGGTGATCATGCGCAAAATGATCTCTTTGGCGATGAAGAGGATAGTATAGTGAATGAACTCGCTGAAGCAGGTTATGAGGTTAAACCAATCAATGCTGGTTTAGGTGAGTACGAAGTAATTCAAGATATCTTCCGTCAGCATTTACAAGATTGTATCGATGATTTGTATGGCAAACGTAGTGCTCATCGTCCTACAATACCAAATATTAAATAGTATCTTTGTATATATTGTATAAATTGGTTATAATAAAAGATATTGCAATTATAAATAGAGTGTGACTATAAGAATAGGAGATACCCATGAAAGGTAAATTATATGGTATTGGCGTAGGCCCTGGCGATTCTGAATTAATGACTGTGAAAGCTGCTCGCATCGTAGGAGAAGCAGATATTATTATCACACCTAAAACAGAAAAGAAAGATGGTTCCGTAGCCCTTGATATCGCATCCCCATATATCCAAGAACATACAGAAATCGTTCCTGTAGTATTCCCAATGGTGTTGGATGATTCTACGCAAGAGGAAGGCTGGCAAGAGGCTAAACGCGTTATCTTGTCTTATTTGGATGAAGGTAAAAGTGTTGTATTCTTAACATTAGGTGATCCTATGTTCTACAGCACATATATGTATGTATACCGTTTGATTGAAAACACAGGGCATGAAATTGAAACAATTCCTGGCGTTACTGCATTCTGTGCTATCGGATCTCACCTTGGCTATCCAATCGTAGAGAAGGAAGAGGTATTGGCCATCGTTCCAGCTACAGCGCCTAAAGAAAAAATCGATGCTGTATTGGCTGTTGCAGATGATGCAGTTATTATGAAGGTATATAAAAACTTTGATGAAGTACAAGAAACCTTGATTAAACATAATATGGCAGATGATGCGGTTATGATTAGCCGTGTAGGTTTGCCTGATGAGCAAGTATTCGTAGGTTTAGATAATATACCAAAAGATACTAAACTCAACTACTTATCTACAATTCTTGCAAAACGCAAGGATCGTTAACAAACACATCGTATTACGAGGTAATATCTATGAACACAGTACAGATTCCACGTGTTGTCATTGCTGGTACCAACTCTGGTGTTGGTAAAACAACTATCGTAGCGGGCTTATTGGCCGCTTATGCAAATGGTGGACGTACGGTGCAATCTTTTAAAGTGGGCCCGGATTATATTGATCCGGGCTTTCATAAAATTGCATCCGGCCGTGACAGCTATAATTTAGATACGTGGCTCGTGCCACCTCACAAGTTGACTCCTTTCTTTGCTACAATGGCACATGATGTAGACCTTGCCATTATTGAAGGTGTTATGGGCCTTTACGATGGTGGTCGAGAGGGCGTTAGTTCTACGGCTCAAATTGCTAAACAGTTAAATGCACCAGTGGTGCTTGTTATTGATTGTAAAGCTATGGGTGAAAGTGCAGCCGCTATTGCTAAAGGGTTCCGTGACTATGACCCAGAGGTAAACTTTGGTGGTGTCATCTTGAACCGCTTAGGCTCAGCCAATCATGAGCGTATGGTTCGTGAAGGGATGGATAAAATTGGCGTACCCGTTATTGGTGCTATTTACCGTGATGACCGTATGCATTCACCAGAGCGTCATTTAGGACTTACACCGGTTACTGAAATTGATCCAACAGAGGCGATTAATACGATTCGAGAAGCTGTCGAGAAGATGGTAAACCTCGATGCACTATTGGAAATTGCTACTAATGCACCAACTATCGAACTACCAGATGCTATAGATGTTAAAACCATTGAAAAACGTGTGAAAATTGGTGTAGCTTATGATGAGGCATTCTCCTTTTTATTATCCTGCTAGTCTTGCTGCGTTAGAGGAAAAAGGGGCTGAGCTTGTTTATTTTAGTCCGCTTAATGATTCGGTAATTCCTGATGTAGACGGACTTGTATTTGGTGGTGGCTTCCCAGAAATGTTCTTATTCCAGTTATCTAGTAATGAGTCTATGAAGGAATCTATCCGCCAAGCTAATGCACAAGGTATGCCTATATATGCCGAATGTGGTGGCCTCATGTATCTTTGTGAAAGTATTCATGACTTCGAAGGTTCTATATATAAAACTGTAGGTATTGTACCTGCCAATTGTGTGATGCAACAAAAGCTTCAAAAGGTGGGCTATGTTACAGCAACTGCAAAGAGAGATACTTTGCTAGGCGCTATGAATACAGCCATTCGTGGTCATGAGTTCCATTTCTCTACAATGGAGCCAACTATAGATGACTTCCCATGGGCTTTTCATTTAGAAGGGGGCCGTAAACCTCAATCGTATGACGGCGGCTATGCAACAGAAAATGTATTAGCTTCTTACTTACATTTGAACTTTGCTGGCTCTGATGAAGGGGCACAACACTTTGTTGATACATGTGCTGCTTACAAAGCCCAAAAGTTATAGATGTGTAGATGTATTAGTTCGTATTAAAGGAGCTATTATGGAAGAACGTGGATTAATTCTAGTTAATACAGGCAATGGTAAAGGTAAAACAACAGCGGCATTGGGCGTTGTTTTACGTGCTGTTGGACAAGGTTTTAAAGTTCTTATATTACAATTTATTAAGAGCGGCAATGGCTATGGTGAATTGTCAGGTCTCGCTAAACTAGGTGATCAAGTTGAAATTCGTTCTATGGGAAAAGGGTTTATTTACTATAACCGTAATGAAGTAGGGGAAGCTGAGCTTGCTCGCCACAAAGAAGCAGCACAAGCCGCTTGGCGTACATTGGTAGAGGAAGTAAACTCCGACAAATGGGATTTAATTGTTATGGATGAAATAAATAATGCTATTAATTATGAGCTTATCGATGTGAATTCTGTAGTGGAAATGCTAAAAAATAAGCCTAAAAGACTTCATGTTGTTTTGACGGGGCGTTATGCTAAACCTGAAATCATTGATATGGCGGATACTGTAACAGAAATGAAGGTAGTAAAGCATGCTTATGAAAAGGGCATAAAAGCGGCTAAAGGAATAGAATTTTAATTTAATTCAAAAGAATCGAAAAAAATCGAAAAAGACCTTGCTAAAACTATATCGAAAATGTATAATATAGTTATAAGCACAGAGGTGCTCAATATTCTTGACATTAAGTATGTATATAAGACTAACCAGGAGGTTAACTATGGCTGTACATGATTACATTAAATCTGGCGATTTCGCTACTGAAAAACACGTTCCTGTTATCGAAACAGTTGATACTGTAAAAGCAGGTGAAACATTCCACGTTACTTTATCCGTAGGTAAAGACATTGCACATCCAAACACTGTAGAACATCATATTGAATGGATTAAATTATACTTCGTAGCTGAAGGTACTCAATTGCCATTTGAAGTTGGTGAAATTTCCTTCAACGTACATGGTGATGGTGCAACTGCAAATGAAGGCCCAGTACATGCAATTTCTGAAGGTACATTGGCAGTTTCCTTGAAAAAATCTGGTAAATTGATTGCTGTATCTTACTGCAATATCCATGGTTTATGGGAATCCGAAAAAGATATCGTAGTTGCTTAATTAACTATTACAACTAATAAAGACCAGTCCTAGGGCTGGTCTTTTTGTATATCTATATGTTTCTTATCGTGTGATAAGAACGTAATTTAAACTATCAATAATAGATACTTAATAGTGTTATGCGTAATATATGATATGACTATTTAATGTATATTCATTAAATTATAGACATATTATTCTATTTTTAATGTCCGTATAAAAAAGAATTTTGTATACAC
>OIEK01000099.1_pt1 | contig 48600 bp, 50 predicted proteins | sample 1581821 | NCBI WGS metagenome assembly OIEK01 (sample SAMN03281017, study PRJEB24777) | human gut metagenome | isolation source: fecal sample PR221 from 1 month old male Chinese infant, caesarean... | reverse complement strand
TCAAACTCTCCAAGATATCTTGAAGCTATTTGAATAGCTCATTATTTGTTGTCGTTACATTGAAGTAACTTTGAATTATGGTTGGTTTTGACTATGTCAAAACCCGCACTCTGGCATATGTTCAATCGTATTGATTGATTACCTATCATTGTTCAGTTTTCAAAGATCTGTACCAGTCTACACACTCTTTCTTCAAAGTGTTTCATCAACTGGCGACTTGATTATTGTATCAAGTCCAGCTCATTCCGTCAAGTGCTTTTTTTAACTTCTAAGAAGTTTTTCATACTTATCATTTGAGCTGTGTCCTTAATGACTTGTATAAGTATAGCATAAATATAATAAACGTCAATATATAAAATTGTTATCCTAAAAAATTTCATCTTTCTTTCATTATTTTTATTGCATCCTATACATAATATCTCATTAGTAAGCCATTTTAACTTGTTTAATATTTTATTTACCCAATTTTTACCTTAAACAACTATAGTTCTAAAGGAGTATATCTTTTTACCCATATATGATACAAAGCAAGCGCTATCACCATAACCAATGCAGTGAACATATATAAATATTGATAGCCCCACGCACTAGCTAATACTGCAAGTATAACCGATCCAGCACCGACACTTATATCTAAGGCTAGAAAATAAGTTGCTGTTGATACACCCGCACGCTCAATAGGAGCTGATTGTATAGCCAGCGCTTGGAATGCAGGTTGTGCTGCACCATAACCTAACCCCAACAATGGAGCGGTGAATAGAATAGCTAATGGTGTTATAGCTAATCCCAATCCAAATAAGCCTAATATAAATAATCCTAATCCTGTATAGATAATAATTTTTGAACCATATCGAGCATATATTTTTCCTACTATAGGCCGACTAATAATAATCATCAACGCAAAAATAGCAAAGAAAGCACTTCCCCATATTCCTGCCCCCATGCTATTAAGTTCTATAGGTATAAAAACTAAAACACCAGAGTAAGTAAAACCAATAAATAAGCCCATTAAAGGCCAAGGTAAACTTTTATTTTCTATAAACTGGGAAATATGCCAACCTTTATATTTTGATTGTTTAGGTAATGTTAACTCCTTTGATAGGGGAATAATATTACTTAAGACCATGGCCAATCCAGTCATAACCGTTAAAAATATATACAATGCCATACTACCGTATGACGATAAAGCATATAGACCGATAGCAGGTCCTAAAACCATTGCTATATTTGAAAAGATAGCAAACATATTAACCCCCTCACCTTTTCGATTAGGAGGTAATACTAATACTGCTAAAGTAGCCATCACAGTTGTTCCAAGGGCAAACACAACACCATGCAACCCACGTAGTACAAAAACAGCCTCTAAGGAGGTAGCAAAATTAAATAATCCCATAATAATGAAAAACAAGGCTGTTGATATTGATAGAACAATACGCTTATTAAAACCATCTATTAATCGTCCTGCAAAAATCCTACATAAAATTGTGCCAATTTGAAAATATGTCATCGCTAAGCCCGCATCAAGATCGCTGCCACTCAGTTCAGACGTGATTACAATTGGCAATGCCGCTACGAGAACATATTGAGTCATATATAAAATACCACTACTAATACCATAATTAGTAAAAGCAGGGCTCCATAATCTATTTGAATCCATATTTGTATCTCCCTTTTGTATCGTGTCACCTAGCCATTTTACGCCTCTATCTTATAGAATTCAAGAACAAGCCTTTTTAAATTTTATATAGTTAAAAATGACTGTTATCTGTAAAATACCTATACCGTTTTACATAATAAAAGATGGCAAAATAAAAGAACCTCTCTAAAAATAAATCAAGAGAGGTTCTTGTACTTTAATCATTAACACAATAATAATAATTTATAACTTATTATTGATTACGTACGTCATTTTTATTGCGACTCTTCCACATAACCCACAAGGATGTAGCTACACAGATAGAGGAGTACGCACCGCTAGCAAAGCCGATAATCATGCAAAGAGCAAAGTTCTTTGTAGTATCTCCACCAAATAAATAAAGGGATACACAAGCAAACATAACTGTTGCCAATGTATAGAAACTACGATGAATACTTTGTGTAATAGATGCATTCGCAAGATCTGCAAATGTATCAGAACGCTTGTGAGTATGCGTATTTTCTCGAACACGGTCAAAGATTACTACGGATTCATTCATAGAATAACCTACAACCGTAAGAATGGCAGCTAAGAAGGATGCATCAATCTCTAATTGGAAATAAGAGAAAACACCAAGAACCATAATCAAGTCATGAAAAATGGCAACTAAAGCAGAAATGGCAACCTTATATTCAAAACGATAAGAAATATATAAAGCTAATGCTGCGAATGCTATAACAAGATTTAATAACGCATGTTCCGTAACTTCAGAGCCAATTACAGCACCTACAGTTTCAATACGTTTAACTGTATTGTTACCAATAGATTTAGTCAAAGAATCAACAACAGCTGCACTTTCACTAGACTCAAGATTACGTGTACGAATCATTACGTCTTCGCCAGCTGTATCACCAGTAGTATCACCGGAAAGCTGAATTTGTGCATTTTCAAGATTATATTCTTTTAGAACGTCACGAACTTGACTAACCTCTACAGGTTGATCAAATACAACTTCAACAATAGTACCACCAGTATAATCAATACCAAAGTTAAACCCTTTAGTAAATATGGAAATTAAGCTGATAATAACGAGTGTGGAGGAAATAGCAAACCACCAACGATGATGTTTAATTACGTCTAATGTCATTTGCGTTTACCTCCTTTCAAAGATTTAGGTGCAAATGCGTCAGCACTTGTGCTTGGAGAAATATTCGCACCAAACCAGAATGGATGGTTTGTAAAGTTACAATCAATTAATAAGCGCAATAAGAAATGACTCACAGTAATCGCTGTGAACATACTTACCACAACACCTACACCTAAGCTGATAGCAAAGCCTTTTACAGGACCAGATCCTAAAATAGTTAAGATACCAGCTGTAATGATAACGGATACGTTTGCATCAGTAATTGTGGCTAACGCACGGCTAAAACCTGCTTCCATAGCAACCCGCATAGATTTACCGGAAAATACCTCTTCCTTGAAACGTTCAAAGATTAGAATATTCGCATCTACCGCAACACCCATGGATAAGATAATACCAGCAATACCTGGCAATGTCATAGTCGCATTAAAGCCTTTGCCTAATACGAGCAATAAGAGCATAACATATACAAGTAATGCAATATTAGCTACGATACCAGAAAAACGATATAAAATAACCAAGAAAATCATGATCATTGCAATACCGGCACTGAAGGCTACAACAGATTTATCCTTGGAGTCTTGCCCCAAAGAAGGACCTACTGTACGCACTTCCAATACATTAATTTTAACAGGCAATGCACCGGAACGTAATAAAATAGCTAAGTCTTTAGCTTCTTCTAAACTTTGACTACCAGAAATAGTGGCTTTACCACCTGTAATTGCTTGTTGTACTACAGGATTAGTCAATTCTTTACCATCCAATGTAATGGCAATACGACGACCAATATTTTTAGATGTTAAATCAGCAAACTTCTTAGCCCCTTCATCACTTAATTCAATAGCAACGAGTGGTTGTTTATTTTGACCTAACTCTTCTTTAGCATCTTTTAAGTCATCACCAGTCATAACGGTTTGACCTTGGTCGTTTTTAAATTCCAAGACCGCTGTTTTACCGATACGTTTAATCGCTTCGTCAGGATCTTTTACACCTGGCAATTCAATGATAATACGACGAGCACCTTCACGTTGTACCAATGGTTCAGATAAACCCATTTCATTAATACGACGCTCTAAGATTTGCTTCGCCCGTTCCACTGCATCATTGTCAGCTGTACCAGTCGCAGAGTCCTCTGCTTCCAATACGATATGCGTACCACCTTGCAAGTCTAGGCCTTGTTTCAAAGAGCCTGCTAATGGTTGAATAAAATACGCAAATAATCCAATGATGGCAGCAATGACTACTAAAAACTTGATAATAGCTTTACCGTTCAAAATAGTTGCTCCCTTCTGCTATACACAATGTATAATGCCTTGCTCTGTCACAATTTTACTCATTCGTTGGTCTAATGCTTCCATTGGGATTGGTGTTTCCCATAATTGTACAGTCCAACATACGCCCATAAATGTACTTGGTGAAAGCTCCTTGAGAAATCGATCATAATACCCATTCCCCATTCCCATGCGACCACCTTGACGGTCAAAGCCAGCACCAGGCACTAAAATCAAATCCAAGTCACACGGCTCAATAATATCGTATGGCTCAGAGGGAATGCGTATATGTAACACACCCCGAACGATAGATTCTAGAGACTTAAGGCGAACTGCAATCATAGTCGTCTTATCAGTACATACTGGAACGTATACAGATTTATCATGTTCTAAAGCATGACGAATCACATCGTCTAAATTGGCCTCTTTAGGCATCGCCAAATAGGCCATAATATTTTTTGCCGATATATACTCAGGACTATTAACGATTTGATTCGTCAACATCGGCGTCCACGACCTACAATCAGCAACGGATAAAGCAGCGCGCTGAGACTTACACGCCTGGCGCATTGCTTCCTTTGTATTCATTATTTTTCTTCCTTGTTTTTCTTAGATAGTACGTTAGCAACTGCTGTACGAGCAAATGTTAATTCAACTTTTTCAGATACCTGTACCTTGACTTTTTCATCATCAAGTTCAACAATTTCGCCATAAATACCACCAATAGTAACGATTTTTTGGCCTTTTTTTAAGCTACCTAACAAGCTAGCACGCTCTTTTTGTTGTTTCTTTTGTGGACGCCACAATAAAAAGTAAAAAATTACTACCATTAACAAAATAGGCCAGCTAGTTTGCAAAATTTGTTGAATATCTCCCATGTTATCCTCCTAGGTTAATAAATATGTATTTCTTTTCTAGTATAGCCACCTAATATAAATTTGACTAGACTTAATTACTATTTTTTAAAGCTATCCCAAAATTGCATTCTAAATTGCGGGAACCGATCTTCTAAGATAGCTTGTCTCATTTGACGCATAAACTCTAATAAGAAATAGAGATTATGATACGTTACAAGGCGTAATGCCAAAATCTCTTCTGCCTTATATAAGTGACGAATATATGCACGGGAATAATTTTTACATGTATAACATTGGCAACCTTCTTCTAAAGGACCCCAATCATGAGCAAATTGAGCATTTCGAATATTAAGACGACCATTCCAGGTCATGGCCATCCCATTTCGAGCAACACGAGTTGGATATACACAATCAAACATATCAACTCCACGTGCTACACCTTCTACCAGACAATCTGCGGTGCCAACGCCCATCAAATAACGAGCCTTGTTAGTTGGCAATAATGGCGTAGTATATTCTAAGATTTCATTCATTAAATCATGAGGTTCCCCAACGGATAAACCGCCGATGCTATAACCTTCAAAATCCATAGCTACAAGTTCTTCCGCACTTTGTTTGCGCAAGTCTTTGTACATGCCACCTTGAACGATACCAAACATGCCTTGGCGGTCATGAGCTTTACGAGCCTCTTGGCAACGATGCGCCCAACGCGTGGTACGCGCCGTAGAGCGTTTCGCATAATCATGATCCGCGGGATACGGAATACATTCATCAAAAGCCATCGCAATATCAGAACCTAATTGTTCTTGTACCTTTGTAGCCACTTCAGGAGATAGAAACTGTTTTGATCCATCAATGTGGGATCTAAATGTAACACCATCCTCAGTAATTTTGCGCATATCGCCTAAACTAAATACTTGGAATCCACCACTATCAGTAAGAATCGCTTGATCCCAATTCATAAATTTATGTAAGCCCCCAGCCTCTTCTACAAGCTCCGGCCCTGGGCGAAGAAATAAATGATAGGTATTACTCAAAATAACTTGAGAACCCATAGCCTTTAGTTCTTCTGGTGTCATAGTTTTAACTGTCGCTTGCGTGCCTACAGGCATAAACATCGGTGTTTGGAAGGTACCATGTGGCGTATGCAATAAACCTGCTCGTGCCCCCGTATGAGGACATGTCTTTTGTAATTCATAAGTAATACTCGGCATAGTCCCTCCTAACGTATAAACATAGCATCGCCGAAGCTAAAGAAACGATAACGTTCACGTACAGCTTCTTCGTAGGCCGCCAAACAGTGTTCACGACCAGCTAGTGCACTAATCAACATTAACAATGTAGATTGAGGCAAGTGAAAATTCGTTACCAACGCATCAATCATCTTAAATTTATAGCCAGGATAGATAAAAATTTGAGTCCAACCACTCATACCTTGTAATACACCATCATCATTCGTAGCAGACTCAAGAGTACGCACCGATGTAGTACCTACGGCAATGATACGAGACCCTTTTTGTTTGGCCGCATTGATTCGATCTGCCGTATCTTGAGATACAACAAAGAACTCACTATGCATTTCGTGGTCTTCAATAGTCTCTGCCGATACAGGTCTAAAAGTGCCAAGTCCAACATGTAAGGTTACAAACTCAAGCTCTACACCTTTAGCTTTAATCTTTTCTAAGAGGTCAGGTGTAAAGTGAAGTCCTGCAGTTGGTGCTGCAGCAGAGCCTTTCTCCTTAGCATATACCGTTTGATAACGGTCTTTATCTTCTAACTTTTCATGAATGTATGGAGGTAATGGCATTTCACCAATTTCTTGAATCACATCATCAAACACACCGTTGCATGTGAACTGAATGATACGGCCTCCAAAATCTGTTTTATCTATAATAACTCCACTTAGGCGGTCATCAAACTCTATAACTTGCCCGATAGGACATTTTTTTCCCGGTTTAACAAGGCATTCCCATCGATTTTCACCACATGGTGTGAGTAGAAGTACCTCCACCTTGCCACCAGAACCTTGACGATGTCCATATAATCTCGCAGGGATAACCTTTGTATTATTAAATACAAGCACATCTCCTTCATGAAGCTCTTCTAGTAAATCATAAAAATGTCCTTTATGTTTAACTTCACCACTTACCTTATCTAAGGTTAAAAGCCGTGCTGTATCACGAGGTTCTACAGGATGCTGAGCAATCAGTTCCTCTGGCAATTCATAATCAAAATCTGTAACTTTCATCGTTATCCTTATTAATACATTTTCTTCAATGTAATGCCACTATAGTAGTGACGCAAAATAGTTTGGTAATAATTTGTATCTCCAGGGTTAGCACGCTTTGCCATTTCTGCAGCGCCCCATTGAGACATACCAAGACCATGTCCCCAACCGTGGCCTTTAATATAGACAGTATCATTCTTTCCAGTAAAGCTATGATATGCCTTACTCGTGCCTTTAGCAGGATTATGATTTACGTAGAAATCAAATAGTGTAGATTTTAAACCTAAAATGCTACGTAATGCATCGCCATCTACAGTAGTTTTTCCAGATGTGCCTATAAAAGTTGCACTCTTGATGCGACCAGATACACCGCGGTCAGATGTTTGTTGCCCTGGTTTACCAAGAGGAGTCAATTGAATGCTCTTCAATTTACCTACCCCTTTACTTGCCGCGTTAAGCTTGCTTTCAAGAGCTTGACGAGAGGTAGTAACAGTCCAGTTCGATGTAGATGTACCAGTACTAAAGTCTTTTACCCCTTTCAAGTAAGGCACATCACTACCCCAAACATTTACACTATCCTCTGTATAGCCACCGCCATCGGAATGGAACAAGGCATTAATAGGACGTTGATCATAAAGCATAACTATGCCTTTAGTTTTATTTACAGCATTTGTGGTAGCTTGCGATTCACCACTCACACCACTATATACTTGATGATCCGTGGAACTGCTCACATCATAAAATTTACCTTTATTTTGTTCCATCGTATGAAGAGCATAGGTGCGAGCTGCTACGGCTTGCGCTTCTAATGCAGCAGCCGGCCAAGACGGTACTACCTCTTGTGGAACAACACCATACAGGTAATCCTCAAGAGGCACAGCGTTAATGATCATCATGGTTCCATTATTGGCACGTAATGTGAGCCCACCACGATAACCTTTACCTTCGAACAAAAATGGTGCATCACTATTCGCAGGCTTCAATGTAACCACACTATCAATAGCCTTTCCATTTACAGCAATCTTACCGCCGCGAACGCCAATAGATGTACTACGATTAGCACTGATTGTGCTAACTTGACCATTACCGCTGTTCAACACAACCATATTAGCTGTAGATGTAACAATAGCATCAGAGCTACGACTACCTAGTAGAACACGTACATTTGGCATGTTTTCTTTGCGTTCTGTAGCAGGCGTCACTACGGAGCCCACTTTGTTGCGAGTAATAACTGCTGTATTGGCTTGAATGCTATTCGCATCCATTGTTTTTACTACCTTTTTAGTAGCAGTTTTTTCAGTAGCTCTCTTTTGTACTACAGGCTTTTCATCAGTAACTGCAGATTTAGCAGTTGGCTTCGAAGTACCAGAAGCCGCAGGTTTTGTAGCCATTGTAGCTTTACCTGTAGTGGCTGATTTCGCAGCTGTTACATTAGTACTAGATTTCGCAGTACTAGTTGATTTTGTTGCACTAACTGGTTTAGCCGGCTTTACCGGTTTTGTAGATGTAGCAGGCTTTGCTACACTAACCGGTTTTGCACTAGGTTTAGCCACCGTAGATGCAGCAGTTGACTTAGAAACCGTTTTAGTTATTGTAACCGGCTTTGCAGCTGGTTTAGTAGCAAGTGGACGAAAACTAGATTTCTTCGTCGTATTTACTTTCGATACAGTTGTATTAGATACTGTTGATTTTGGCGTTGGCTTTTTCGTTACCACTGTACCTTTATTTTGCAGCGTCGCTCCATGTGCTATAGAAACACCGCCAATGTTTACACCTAAAAACAAAGTGGCCATTATCATCAATTGTAATCGTTTTGTTTTCATTGTTATTTCCCTGTCTGTGAAATACCTAAATGCTCATAGGCTAATTTAGTAGCTACCCTCCCACGCGGTGTGCGTCCTAAAAATCCTAATTGCATCAAATATGGTTCATACACATCTTCGATGGTATCTCTCTCTTCGCTGATGGCCGCCGCAATGGTATCAATCCCTACAGGACCGCCATCATATTTTTCAATAATACATTCCAACACACGTCGATCAATTCGATCAAGTCCCATTTTATCTACATATAAACGTTGTAATGCTTCGTCTGCAATTTCTTGAGTGATAACCCCATCACCAATGACTTGTGCAAAGTCGCGTACCCGTTTAAGCAGACGATTTGCGATACGCGGTGTTCCTCTTGAACGACGCGCAATTTCGCTTGCCCCAGTCGGCACAATACCAATATTAAGTATTTCTGCGGCTCGAGACACAATAAATTCTAACTCTGGCTGTTTATAATATTCCAACCGATTAATAATACCAAATCGATCCCGTAATGGTGCTGCCAAAGCACCCGCTCGAGTCGTGGCACCTACCAAAGTAAATTTTGGCAAGTCAATACGCACAGTTCGAGCACTTGGGCCCTTACCGATGATAATATCAATAGCATAGTCTTCCATAGCAGAGTACAACACTTCCTCTACACTACGAGACAAGCGATGAATTTCATCGATAAATAATACATCATGGTCGTCCAAATTTGTTAATATTGCAGCTAAGTCACCAGACTTTTCAATAGCCGGACCAGAAGTTATACGAAAATTAACACCCAATTCATTTGCAATAATCCCTGCTAATGTTGTCTTGCCAAGGCCTGGAGGCCCATAGAGCAGCACGTGATCCAATGCTTCCCCACGCTGTTTTGCAGCTTGAATATACACATTTAGATTACCTTTAGCCTCTTCTTGACCTACATACTCATTAAAAAGCTTAGGTCGAAGGCTATATTGCCATATATCCTCTTCGTGCTCGCCATTGCCGACAAGGCGTACTTCCTCATTCATCCTTATCGTCCTTTCCCAAGCTCAATTAAGCTGACTTTTATCAACTCAGATACATCACGCTTACCATCATCTAAAGACTCTACAATATCTGCTACATCCCGTTCCAAGTATCCTAAGGATACGAGGGCTTCAATAGCTTCTCCTGCAGCACCGTTTGCAGCAACGCCAATAGGCTGAATAGTCGCAGGTGATTCCGAAGAAATATGTGTCATCTTAGCGATTTTATCCTTTAACTCTAAAACAAGTCGCTCCGCAGACTTCTTACCAATGCCAGGTAACTTAGTTAATTGCTGTACCTGTCCATTGATAATCGCTAATTTGAAAGCCTCAGGTGTCATGCCTGACAAGATGCCAAGCCCCACCTTGGGCCCGATACCAGAAACAGAAATGAGGAGTATAAACAACTCATATTCTTCTTCCGTCCAAAAGCCATAAAGTTGCATCGCATCTTCTCGTACATTAAGATACGTGAATAGCGTCGCCTCATGGCCCTCTATCAGCTGTTGACGCGTAGTGGTCGGCACATATACGCGATACCCTACGCCATGTACATCAACATAGCACGATTCTTTAAAAAGATGTGTTACGATACCTCGCACATACCCTATCATTATACCAACCTCTTTAATCTATCATTGTGAGAACTATGAGCCGTACAGATAGCAACAGCTAATGCATCTGCCGTATCATCAGGCTTAATTTTCTCACGAATCCCCAAAATATTCATCGTCATATAAATGACCTGATTCTTATCAGCTTTACCATAACCTGTGACAGCTTGTTTAATTTGTAATGGTGTATATTCATAAATAGGAATCCGTTGTTGTTCAGCAGCCAATAAAATAACACCACGTGCTTGCCCTACCTTAATGGCTGTTGTTACATTGCGGTTAAAAAATAATTCCTCCACACCGAACTTATCAGGCCTATATTCCTCCAATAAATCACTAAGATCATTAAATAGAATTTCCAGTCGCTGTGAATCAGTTAATTCCTTAGGAGTTGTAATAGCCCCATAGGCTACTGGTGTTAGTTTGCTACCCTTCACGTCAATAATGCCGTACCCGCATATAGCCGTGCCTGGGTCAATTCCTATAATTCGCACCCCAACCCCCTTAGTTTAAAAATGAGATAAGCTACCGCCTACCTCCATTACATAATCTATTTTATTATAGCATAATTTCACATCGAAGTTCATGAATTCCCCTATGAATTATATATGAGACATATTAATTTTCTTAACATTAATAAATATCCGAGTTTAATTTCAATAGAAAAGGAGCACCCCATAGAGTGCCCCCTTTATTATTATTCTTCTTCATCGTCCGGCAAAATACCATTATGATATACGTTTTGTACATCATCAAGATCATCCAATACGTCAAGCATTTTCTGCATTTTCACAGCATCATCACCAGTCAACTCAATCGTTGTATCTGGAATCATCGTGATTTTAGCTACTACAGTTTCGATACCCGCATCAGCAAGCGCTGCTTCTACCGCATCAAAATCCTCTGGTGTTGTATAAATTTCAAATACATCATCTTCAGCCTTAAGGTCTTCTGCTCCAGCTTCAAGAGCCAGCATAGTCACCTCATCTTCATCATGACCTTCTTTATCGATAACAAATACGCCTTTAGATTTGAACATCCAGCCTACACAGCCGCTTTCACCAAGGTTACCACCTTGTTTAGAGAATGCATGGCGCACGTCTGCAGCAGCACGATTACGATTATCGGTCATCACCTCAACAGTAACGGCAACACCGGCAGGACCATAACCTTCGTATACGATTTCTTCATATGCATTCATGTCCGTAGCACCGATACCTTTGTCGATAGCACGTTGAATGTTATCCTTAGGGATATTATTTTCACGAGCTTTTTGCAAAGCCAATTTCAAACGCATATTACCAGTTGGATCTGCACCACCCATCCGTGCTGCAACGGTAATTTCACGACCGATTTTTGTAGCCAATTTAGCTTTTAATGCATCAGTTTTACCTTTTTTATGTTTAATATTTGCCCATTTAGAATGTCCTGACATAGACGCCTCCTATTTATTCCACCATGCTTCGCCCCGCAGCCGATCTAAGATGATTGATACGGCACTACGCACGGATAAATGATTGTATTCACCATGGCCATATATAGGTTCTAAAATATAGTCAAAGCTTTCCATCGTTTCTTTTGTCATACCATAACCGGTACCAAATAATACTAACACAGGGCGCCCCTCATTTTTCAAGATGTTCACGCATCCGTGCATAGGAAATCGTATTATCATAGGTGCGAGCATCTGTTGTAGCTACAATCGGTCTCGTCCCTTCTATATCTTCAATTGTTCGCACCGCTACCGCAATTGAATTTACCAATTCCACACCTGTGAAAGCATCCTTGCGATCAGGATTATAAGTAGAGCCAAATCCAGATTTCCAATGTTCCATAATCGTACTTACCAACTCACGTTGAGCTGGAATATTATGAATGACAAAATATTTAGACACATCATAGGTAATAGATGCTCGTGCAATATCATGTATATCATAATTTGTAATAGCCGTCGTAATGACCTCTTTATGTTTATTCATAATAGGATAATGAACAAGTCCGATATATAAATTAGCCAATACTATATCTCCTAAATTCTAAACTAATCTTCATTAACATACATTGCCATCATATCCATTATGAAGCACTAGACCGTGCACCAGCACTACCAAATCCAGATTTCTGTCCTATGGAAGACGCCTTTTTGCTTCTATTGCGTTCATAACTTCTATAAAGGCTCCGCCCCATAGCGCTATGTACATTCGACCCTGATGCGGTATATACATAGGGCTCCTCATACGTTTGTAATGGTGCTGCTATGCGATATGTCATGGTTCGTCCATCCATGCGCGCAGTAGGTGGATTAAAACCGTGAAATATATAATATCCTGCAGCAATACTTGGTAAGAGCCCTGCTAGCCCCACATCCCACACCAAATTGCCACTATTATCTCGGTGAAAGGTAACGGATCGATTATCGTCGTATAAGGCTGTTTCTTTACCATCACCATGATTTAATAAAGAATATCGGTTTCCTTGATTATCCTTTAATCGAACCTCTCCTTCATTGGCTTCTGGGTAAACCTTGTCGCACACAGCATAGGAGATATCATTCCAGTAGGAATATACACCTACAAGACCAGCAACGGCAGCGAAAGCACCTGTAAGGTATATGGTTTCTTACTTGGCTTATACATAGAACACTCCCTTAGTGCACAGCACCGCTAATAACAAGGGCAAGACCTACGAAGATGCCAAACACAAGAATGCCTGCCGCTGTATTACCTCTCATGATTTCTTCGGATAATTTATATTTACGATGCCAAATATTTATAAACATATAGCCAGTAACAAATAATACAATACCAAGCACAGCATATACAACACTGGCTACGATACCATGTAACAAAGAAGTATCAGCTGTAGTCACGGCTGGTGACATAATAACAGCGCGCAAAATTTCACCGATACCGATAAATGATCCCGCTGAAAGCCACGCCACAGCACAGTTACCACGCTTAATTTCTTCACTAAATTTTCCAGGCACGAAGAAATCGATAACCGTATTCGCCGTTAACATCAGTATAATGCCAAAGCAAGCATAAAAAATTGTCAATAATACATCTGGTATATAAATCATAATAAGCCTCCTAATAATATAATTTTGTATTGGATGTGTTGCCAGAATTGGTAGTAGGATACAATCGTTCGCGTCCCGTATTATCCCCTAGGCGAACCATGGTCGCATAGTTATCGAGTATATGAGAGCTGATTAATGTACGATCAATAATTTTCCAATCCTCTTGTGTCAATTTTGATTGTTCACATACCTTAACCTTAGTTTGTCCATCCGTATTGGTAATGATATACACCAAGTCCCCAGAATAAAATACAATAACTTCATGTCCCTCTTCTAAGTTATCCCGCTCATTCTTAATATCACCATTCACAGAATCAATCAAGTCTAATGCGGTGCTAACAGGATCTAGTGTAGACGTGTATACATAGTCACTATCCGAATCTGTTTTTGTATAATATGCAGATGTGTCATGCATATGTTCTTTTGCCGTATAAGGCACTCCAAACATAGCGCGTATACTATGCCAAGACAAATCATTGTCCGACCAAAACAGAAATAGTAAAAATAGTACAGTATACCCCACACCAACAGCAATAGAGCCAAACCTCTTTTTCATAAATTTGTTACGCATCTTTTGCTTAATGGCTTGAGCAGCTGCATCATTACAAAGGCGAATATTCACTAAAGGCACTCGTGACCCTTCGGCAAACATTTTTTTACCTTCAAACCACTCTTCTTCAAAGAATACACTAGCACCACCTTCACAAGGCAGCTGATATTCTCGATATCCTGCGCGGTCCCCTACGGAGGCACCACTTTCACCATCGACATCGACAACCTTTTCTAATCCGATTTGATGTAATGTAAAATCCTTACCTGGCCGTGTATGATAGGATGTTCTAGATACGGTACACCATTCATTATCATTATACTCAATAGTTAGCCATATCTTATCAATTCCCTCAACAGCCTCCAGTCCATATTCATGCCAATAATCACCTGGTGATTTTGTCATAGACGGCTGGCCCCTATAGGATTGTTCCTTATCTGCTTTTGGAATAATCTCTATGTATTTAATTTTCTCAGTGATTACATAGCGGCTGCCATGAACCTCTAAGACATCATAACATTTAAACTCCATACGCACCCTCGCTAAAGTAGACATAAGCACGACTGCTGCTAAATACACCTATTATCATTCGTTTGCCCATACTATATGGTCACAAATTTCATAATATTTCGCTTACTCTATTAATAATGGTACAAAGTATGCTTCTGTACCAGCTATCTCTTCTGGAGAAAAACGGCATCCTACCGCGGAAGCTTGATCACCAAGCATAAAACAGGATAAGGTTAAAAATCCATCTTTCTCTCCACAATCCACTGTATGAGTAAAACGTTTCTGCTGTATAAAGTCTTGATACATAACCTTTTTACTGTCGCGACAGATGATATCATCATAGTTATCAACTAGCTTTTCCATGTAAAGCTCAGATGTATCACCACGTTTTTGAACAACTTGTACATGCCTTCCTTCACGGCCCCAAATCTCCTTTTGAATATAAAGTCCATCATCAAGAGCGGAAAAGTCATTTTTCAAAATAGGATGGTGCCAAATACTGTTCGATTATATCTCGATCTGGTTTCGTAAAAAATTGATCTGTTAAATACAATGCATATACTAAGGACATAAAGGATTTATTTTGTAAAATAATTGACTCTGGAGGATTAAAAAGAGCAAATGTATTCTCCTCGTAAAGATCTAAGAACATCTCACCCAAAGGTTCATCATCAGGCGTCCGCTCATCAATCAAAAGCTCCATGGGATGTAATCGATACAATAGAGTCGCATGACTACCATCTGTTAAAGGAATGCCCTCATCATCAATCTTCATATCATAAAAGGATATAAAGCGCGTGTCAGCCTCAGGACAGGCCGTTTTTAGCTCATTCATAAGAAACTGTGTTGTTCCGTAATCTTCAAAATAATCATGGAAGCAGGAGAATACAAAGGGATCCTTACGTAGTCTTTCTCTATTTGCCAGCATAGACTTATATTGATTTCTACCATACTTAGCAGATAAAACAGCATCATACATGCGCTTTAAAAATGTATGTAATTCTTTTCGGCATTCTGTATTAGGATGTTTTCGTCCTACATAATTAGCTGCAATTTCATTGGCATAATAGCTTTCAATGAGAAAACATGGCGTATCCGCATTAAGTTCTACCATGCGCAAATTGCCATTTATATCGAGAACAAAATCAAAACGAGATAACCACGTCGGTAAACCTAAGGCATTAGACTTATGTAAGTAAGAAATTAAATTGTCTGGCATATCCATATTTCGAGCAAAGTCATCTGGTGCCATTTGAAATACTTTTGCTGCTTTACAAAATATTTGAAATAATCTACGTGAAGCATGACGAATTTCATCGTAAAAGTCGGATGAAAAGGCCTGCATAGACAATGAAGGATACCGATCATCATATCCTTCATATTCCACAAAATTAAATATATTTCTATCCAGCTCATCAATATAGGATTTCATTGTTTATCCTTTCATCAGGAGGTCCCGCTTGAAGTTCGGGCGCCTACACTACCAAAGCCATATTTTTCACCAATTCTATGTGCTCGATTACTCGTTTTAGTATTGTAACGATTTCTAGTCATTTCATTAATAGTTCTAGCCACTCTTGCACTATTAGATTTACTAGCGCCTGTATTTGCATCAAAAGGTGTAAGAGGCGACGTAGCGCGATAAGTCATACTTGGTGCATCCATATATGCCATTGGGGCTGAAAATCCATGAAACGCATAGTACCCTACAGCCAGAGTCGGAATCAAGCTGGCTAAGCCTGCATCCCATATAATATTGCCTTTCTCATCGCGATGAAAGGTAACAGACTTCTCAGCATCATCATATAATGCCGTTTCTTTTCCATCACCATGATTAATCAAGGTATAGCTTTTACCTTCATCATCAACGAGCCGTACTTCACCATTATTTAATTCTGGTTTAACCACATCACATAGGGCATAGCTAACATCATCCCAATACGAATAAGCGCCTACTAGAGCTGCTATAGATGTAAAGGCTATGGCTATGTAAACAGTATTCTTACTTGGTTCATACATAAAATATTCCTTCGTTTGATTTCGTGACTGGAATCAATACTATTTCAATCTTTTATTTCTTTTAATAAAGTCTGACGTCCCTGCTTATTCTTTAATTCCACCATATACGCATACCGCAACAATATGTCACTGTCGTTTCTAATATTCGCCAATCGTGTATTCTCTGAATCCGGCAAATTTTTAAGCAATCCGACCTCAACATAAGTAGTATCATTAACCGTACTAATAACGGATACCTCATTCGTTGTATAAATAACAATCCACTTCTCAGGAGACTTTGTGTCTTGTTTAATGGTATAAACCTTGCCATACACGGCATCCATAAGATCGATAGCCGTTGCATTAGGATCTTGTTTTGACGTATACACTTTTAAACCGTCTTTTGCACCTTGTGATTCATAATAATAGGAATCCTTAATGCGCTCCTCCATAGTAAAGGGGAAACCCACTTCATCACGAAGCTCGTGCCAAGACAAATCTCCTATAAACAAATACCCCAAAAAGAGTAAAATAATTCCCCAACTTAGACCCAATTGAGTCCATTCTTTTCTGCGCGCTGCATTTCGCACTTTTTTACTCGCCGCTTGTGCAGCCTGATCTCTCCGTCGATGTATATCAGACAAACGAATCCGTTCGCCTTGAGCCTGATCTGTTAAACCACCACGCCAGTTCTCTATAAAAAATACAAAGGTCTTATCCTTTTGAACCGCTCTATATTCTTTATAATCTGCTTCGTCGCCACTTCTAGCCTTCGATTGCCCCTCCACAGCTACGACACGTTCTATACCTTTATCATGTAGTCTATATCCTGCAGGAGGGGTTGAACGTAAAACTGTTTCAGAAAAAGTGCAATATTCTTTTTCACCGTTTACAATGGTAAGCCATTTTTTATCCGTCTCATTAACGGGCATAAGACCATATTCGGTCCAAGACTGAGCTCCTTTGGAAACACCTAGTTCTTTTTTATAATTTTCATCATTAAGATCATAACGTATTGTTTTATCAACGATAAACTCTTGATAAGAAATGACCTCCCCGACTACATATCGTTTTCCCTGAATCTCTACAACATCATAACACTTAAAATTCATATCTCAGGCTCTTCTGCAATAATTTCTTTTAAAAGCTTAACTTCTTCGTTTGTTAATGGTCGTTCCAATAAATCAGGCCGTAATAATCGTGTCCGTTTTAGTGCTTCCTTTTGACGCCATGCGGCAATATTTTTATGATGACCACTGCGCAATACATCTGGAACAGCCCACCCTCTAAATTCTGGAGGCTTTGTATATTGCGGGCACTCCAAAAGAGACTCATAAAAAGAGTCCTCTTGTGCCCCACTGGCCGCACCTAATACACCAGGTATCATGCGAGCCACTGCATCAGTAACTACCATAGCTGGCAACTCACCACCGGTCAATACATAATCACCAATGGAAATCGTTTCATCTACAAGATGTTTCTCTACGCGATAATCTACACCTTCATAGTGACCACAAATAAGGACCACTTGATCATAGCTAGCCAATTCACGAGCTTTCTCCTGTGTAAAAGGCTGTCCTGTAGGTCCCATAAAGATAATGCGGCGGCGTATACTTTCACCAGGATTGCCAATAAGACTCATCTCATCACATATATCATCACTATCCATAGCATAGATTGCATTAATATCGTTATCATATTGAGCAATAACGGATTCTACAGCCTCAAAAATAGGAGGTGCCATCATGAGCATACCAGCCCCACCGCCATATGGTGTGTCATCTACTTGACCATGCTTATTATGGCTAAAATCCCGAGGATTCGTTACACCTACAGATAGACGTTCCGCCTCGATGGCCCGTTTTATGATGGAATGATTAAAAAATGCATCAAAAAACTCTGGAAATAAAGATACAATATCAATACGCATAAACCGTCCCCTGTACTTATTAACTCACATTAACTCATTAGTATTATCTATATATAGCTATATTATATACCTTTTATGATAATATACCTATATGTAGATAAAACAAAACCGCCCAAAGGATTATATCCATTCAGGCGGATCTACGATCATCAATTTATTTTCCACATCGATGTCTTTAACGACCTCTTCAATGGCTGCAAATAATTGATCTGGTTCCCCATCTTTGGAAACCACATAGACATCATTAGCACCTGGCTGTAATACATCAGTAACTGTACCGAGCACATTCCCCTTAGTATCTTGTACCTCAAGACCAATGATATCAAAAATATAATAGCGGCCTTCTGGCAATTTCACCAGATCTTCACGGCGTACCTGAATTTCTTTCTTACCGAATAATTCAGCCGTATTACGATCAGGAATTTCTTTAAAGGATGCTAATACAAATTGTTTGTGAAATCGTGCGGATGCAACGTGGTATTCTTTACCATCGATGTAACAGGCATCCATATGCATAAACCGTTCTGGAAAATCGGTTTGAGGCATAATACGAAGATCACCCCGCACGCCGTGCGGGGCGATGATAACACCTATTGTGATGAAATCGTTATGTTTCATTATTGACGAAACGCAACGATCTTACCGTCTTCTAATAGGATTTCAGCGCCCATCAAGGCATCCAAATTATCCCCTACTTTAACGGTAACTGTTTGCTCTAATGTACCTTGAGGAATTTCAGTTCCTAAAGACAACTCCTTAGCATCCTTCAATTTAGCTGTTACTTCTTCTTTGAAAGCCAAGCGTTTATTTTTTTCTTCGTCGATTTGTTGACGAATAGCAGTGAGACTTGTAGCATCAACTTTAGCTGCATCAGCCAAAATACGTTGAGCTTGGAACTCAATTGCTTCCAAATCTTTATTCACCATATCAAGACGAGTTTCAAGATCGGAAACAATTTTCGCTTTCAAGTCATCTGTTACTTTTGCTTTTACTGCTACAGGGACACGTAATGTCATTTCTTCCATTGGAATACTCCCTTTTAAACAATATCAACAGATATCTTTTTGTTCTCTTTAATAGCCGCCGCTTTCACCACAGAGCGAATCGCTTTAGCAATTCTACCTTGCTTTCCGATGACTTTACCCATATCCTCTGGGGCTACATGAAGTTCGTAAACTTCAACATTCCCCTTTTGGACCATGGTAACAGAAACGGCATCAGGCTGCTTCACTAATGATTTCGCAATTAATGAAATTAATTCTATCATCACAGTATGCCTCTCTATTAATTACTTTTTAGCGTCTGCAAATTTTTGCATAACGCCTTGTTTTTTGAACAAGGAGCGAACAGTGTCAGTAGGCTGAGCACCTTTAGCTAACCAAGCCAAAGCTTTTTCTTCGTCTACATTAACGATAGCTGGTTGTTTAGTAGCATCATATTGACCAATTGTGTCAACAGGACGACCTTCACGTGGAGCACGTGCGTCAGCAACTACGATACGGTAGAAAGGAGCTTTTTTAGCACCTAAACGAGTCAAACGAATTTTTAACATTGTGAAATTCACCTCCTTATACTGATGTGGATGGACAAGTTCAGCGCCCCTGCCCATGTATTACATAAACGGTAATTTGGGCATTCCAGGGAAGCCGCCCTTACCGCCACGTAAACCTTGCATACGCTTCATCATCTTCCGCGCTTCTTCAAATTGTTTCAACAAGCGATTTACATCTTGGACCTGTGTACCAGAACCTAATGCAATACGCTTGCGGCGAGAACCATTAAGAATACTTGGATTTTCTCGCTCTGCTGCCGTCATGGATGTAATGATAGCCTCAATACGACGCACCTCTTTACTATTCAAATCAAGGTCTTTTAATTGATCCTTAATTTGTCCCATGCCTGGCAACATGCCAATAATATTTTGTAATGGCCCTAACTTTCTCACCTGGTTCATCTGTTTTAAGAAGTCATCCAAGGTGAAATTGTTTTTCGCCATTTTCTTAGCCATTTCACGAGCTTCTTCTTCATCGATAGCGCCTTGTACATTTTCAATCAATGTTTTAAAGTCGCCCAAGTCGAGAATACGAGAAGCCATGCGGTCTGGATAGAATACATCAAAACCATCCATTTTTTCGCTCACACCAGTGAACTTGATTGGCAAGCCTGTTACAGCTTTGATAGACAATGCGGCACCACCGCGCGCATCACCATCGAGTTTAGTAAGGATAACGCCATCAACACCTAGTTTTTCATTAAAGGTTTGCGCTGTTGTCACCGCATCTTGACCGATCATGGAATCTACAACGAGTAAAATTTCATGAGGTCGAACAGCAGCTTTAATGTTAGCTAACTCATCCATGAGGACTTCATCAATTGCTAAACGCCCTGCAGTATCGATGATAACAACATCTTTCAGCATATGCGTGCTTTGCTCTACAGCGCGACGTGCAATATCTACTGGATTTGCATCCGGTGTTTCATCCGCAAATACAGGGATATCTATTTGCTTACCTACAACTTGCAACTGAGTAATCGCAGCTGGACGATATACGTCGGCAGCGACAAGCATCGGACGTTTACCTTGTTTACGTAGGTATACAGCTAGTTTACCAGCTGTTGTAGTCTTACCAGCGCCTTGTAAACCAACGAGCATAATAATTGTTGGAGGCTTGCTAGAAATCATGATACGACTTTGCGTACCACCTAAGAGAGCCGTTAACTCATCATTTACGATTTTAATAACCGTTTGGGGCTGGATTCAAGGACCCGAACACCTCTTTCACCAAGGGGCCTTTTCCTTAATGGACTTAACAAAGTCCTTTGCTACCATAAAGTTAACGTCAGCTTCTAATAAAGCTGTACGTACCTGACGCAACGCAAGATTGACATCATCTTCTGTAATTTTGCCCTTCCCTTTTAAGGATTGAAAGGCTTCTTGCAGTTTTTCTGACAAGCTATCAAATGCCATAATATCCCTCCATTTGCGCCAATACTTGTTGCACCTTGGTTTCGGCTAACACCTCTTTAGGCAATGTTGCTTTCAACTGTGAAAGCAAGCCTTCCCGTTGTTCATATTGTGCCACCAAGTGCAATTTTGATTCGTAATCATTTAAAATGTGTCGAGCACGCTGTAAGTTATCGTGTACAGCCTGTCGTGATACACCTAATTCCTCAGCAATCTCGCCAAGGGACATATCATCTTCGTGGTGAAGTTGCAAGGACATGCGTTGCTTATCTGTCAACAATGGCCCATAGAAATCTAAGAGCAAACTGATGAGTACTCGTTCTTCCATTTCGCTACCTCCATCACTGTCAAGTCATATTACTTTACATATGGTACATTATAAAAAAAGATGTGTCAAGTAGAAATACTTAACACACTTAATTCATTACTATAATACATATAAATCACAGTTATACAAGCTATCTCATCCCCTTAAATGAACCAAAAACCATAAACTAATTGACTACCTTAACATAATCATTCTAGACAAATTTAATTCATAATCAATGATAATTATTTCTAATTTCTACTTTTATATCTATAATAATATGCTATAATATCAATATCTAATATTTTCAATATAAAAATAGGAGGTATTGTATGAATACCAAACAATATGACATTATCGTCTTAGGTTTCGGCAAGGCTGGTAAAACATTAGCTGCAAAATTTGGCTCTATGGGCAAATCAGTAGCCATGATTGAAGAAAATCCATTAATGTACGGTGGTACATGTATTAATATCGCATGTATTCCTACTAAAACGATGATCATTGCCGCATCAAAAGGCTTATCATACAATCAAGTATTAAATCAACGTGAGGTTGTTACATCTCGCTTAAGAAATAAAAACTTTACTATGTTAGATTCTAATGATCATGTCGATGTCTATACTGGGCATGGTGCATTTATTAGCAATAAAGAAATCGCTGTTACCGCTGGCGAGGATAAGATTATATTATCTGCTGACACTATCGTTATAAACACTGGTGCTGTAGCAATTAAACCTAATATTTCTGGCATTGATACAGCTACAGGTTTCTATAATAGTACAGAAATTCAACAATTACCTACTCAACCTAGTACATTAGGTATTATCGGCGCTGGTCCTATCGGTCTTGAATTTGCAAGTCTATATGCAAAACTTGGTGCTAAGGTAACTGTATTCAACATCGAATCTAGCATCTTAAAACGCGAAGAACCTATCGTTCAAGAGCTAGCTACTGAGTACTTAACTGAACAAGGTATTACCATTCTTAATAATGTAACATTAGACTCTGTATCCAATGATGGCAACAAACCAGTTATCAAGGCTAACAATCAAAACTATACATTTGATGCTGTTCTATACGCTACAGGGCGCAAAGCCAATACAGCTAATATCGGTTTAGAACATACGGACATCGTTACTAACGAACGCGGTGCCATTGTAGTTAATGATACTTGTGAAAGCTCCGCTCCTGGTGTATACGCAGTCGGTGATGTAAACGGTGGACCTCAATTCACATATGTATCTCTTGATGACTTCCGTATCGTATTTGGCGCACTTACAGGTAACAGCCAGTATACCTTAAAAGATCGTAAAAATATTCCTTATACTACCTTCTTAACACCTCCACTTTCTCGTGTAGGTCTTACAGAAGAAGATGCAATCAACCAAGGATATACTGTTAAAACGAAAGAAATGCTCGTAGCTACCATGCCTAGAGCACATGTAAACGACTATTTAAAAGGTGCTTTTAAAATCGTTGTAGATGCAGAAAACGATTTAATCCTCGGTGCTACACTCTATTCCCAAGGTGCTGAAGAATTGATTAACTTGATTAAAATGGCTATGGATAACAACATTCCATATACATATTTCAAAAATCAAATCTTCACACACCCTACAATGGCAGAAAACCTAAATGACTTGTGTAATTTCTAATAGCTTAATAGCTAATACAAGCACTAACTATAAAATAATAACCTAACAAAAAACGCCTTTAGACGCTAAACTAATTTAGCAGCTAAAGGCCTTTGTATTTATCGATATAATAAGTTTATTTTTGATAGTTTATCAATGTATCAGATTATTATAGCTATTTTAGCAATGCCTAACTAAAATATATTAAGACATTATATCAATCAATTTTTAGTAAACAATCTGCGTACTATCGTTTGTAATTTAGGTGTTAATATAATTGCTACTACAATGCCTGCGGCACTTGTAATCAAGGAGTATTGAATTTTACTAGCCGCCACGACCGCACTTTCAAGAACGAACCACCACGCAAGGAAGTAGCCAAAAGCGGTCCAAATAGCACCAATAATAAGGGCTACTAAAATACGACCAAAGGATGCCGTTGGTTTTGTAATAGAGGGTGGCAAATAGCCTGCAGTCATACCACCTACGATAAGTCCTGCAATGCCTTTAATAAAGAAAGAGAATACGATATACTGCGTATGACCACCAAAGAGATCAAATAGTGCAGATCCAATTGCCGCACCTAAGCCGCCATATAATCCACCAAAGAGGATAGATGTTGTAAAGAGTGCAGCAGATCCTAAATGAACCATAGCGCCACCTGGTATTTCAATGCGAATTGTAGTAGCCACTGCACATAACGCGGCAATAAAACCAATATAGACAATGTCTCGAGTACTTAATTTCATAATCATGAACCTCTCTTTTAAATCAATCACTATATTCAGTATAACAAATCATAAGCCGTCTAAAAACACCATTATCGTAGGAATTAAATATCCATTTCACGTCTCAATACAAGATATAAATATATACTTAACTATATGTCTGTAGATATAATAAAGCACCTATACCTCTGTATAGGTGCTTTATAGTATTCAATTATATGTATAATCTTAAATTTTAGCTCGTTTCAAACGAAGTGAATTACTTACAACTGTAACAGAGCTAAATGCCATCGCTGTACCAGCAATCATAGGATTTAACGCACCAATAGCGGCCAAAGGAATGCCAATACAGTTAAAGATCAATGCCCAGAATAGGTTTTGTTTAATGTTGGTCATTGTCTTACGGCTGAGGCGTACAGCTTGTACCAGTGTATGCAAATCATTACGTACGAGGACGATATCGGCTGCTTCTACCGCAATATCTGTACCACTACCAATAGCAAAGCCAATATCTGCCGTAACAAGCGCCGGAGCATCATTAATACCATCACCAACCATCCCCACTACAAGACCTTTATCTTGCAATTCTTTTACCTTGCTAGCCTTGTCTTGAGGCAATACTTCAGCTATAACATGAGAGATACCCGCTTGTTTAGCAATATATTGAGCAGTTCGACGATTATCACCAGTAAGCATCCATACATCAATACCTTGAGCATGTAACTCTTTTACAACCTCAATAGTTTCTGGACGTAATTCGTCTTCTACAGCCCACAAAGCACTAACAACTCCATCTACAGCTAGAACAGATACAGAAGCACCTTGTTCTTCAAATTGTAAAATATCTTCTTGAACCGTAGTTAAATCATAACCTAGTTCATTCATCCAACGACTGTGCCCAAGTTGTACGGATACGCCTTGGTATGCACCTTGTAACCCTTTACCTGGTACATCAGCAAAATTTTCAAGTTCAACAGCTTTACCTTTATAGCCACGATCTTCACCATAGTAAACCATCGCCTTTGCAATCGGATGAGATGTACCACTTTCAAGGGCCATCATAATAGACATATTAATACTTTCATCACCATTATAATTTTTAAAAGCCGTCACATCCAATACACCCTGTGTAAGTGTACCGGTTTTATCCATAACAATGGCATCGAGTTTACCCGCCTTTTCAAGATATTCTGCACTCTTGATGAGCACACCGTGTTCCGCACCAAGGCCAGACCCAACCATGATAGATGTTGGTGTAGCAAGGCCAAGCGCACAAGGACATGCGATAACAAGAACTGCTGTTGCATTAATGAGAGCAACGTTAATAGAATCTCCCATAATGAAGTACCATACGAAACCTGTCAAAACAGCAAGGCCAATAACGGTCGGTACGAAATATTGAGCCACGATATCTGCAATACGTTGAATACTAGCCTTTGAGGTTTGTGCCTCTTCTACAACCTTGATGATTTGAGACAACATCGTATCGGAACCGATACGCTTTGCTTCCATGGTAAAAGCGCCACTTAGGTTTATAGTAGCACCAATAACTTCAGAACCAACTTGTTTTTCTACCGGTAAGCTTTCACCGGTCAGCATAGCCTCATCTACTGTGGAATATCCCTCAGTAATCGTGCCATCAACAGGGATCTTTTCGCCTGCACGAACTTGTAAAATATCACCGGTTACCACCTTAGATGTAGGGATATCAATAAATTCTCCATCACGCAACACATGAGCTGTTGCGGGTTGTAAGGCAATCAACTTTTGAAGTGCTTCAGAGGTACGCCCCTTCGCAATTTCTTCTAATAGCTTACCAAGAAGGATAAATGTAATGAGCCACGCAGAGGTTTCAAAATATATTCCATGAGGGCCTAATTCAGGGTGAAATTGCCAGTTATAAATACTGAATAGATAGGCTACCGTCGTGCCCATTACTACGAGCACATCCATCGTAAGTGCTCCATTTTTTCACTGCACTCCAGGCACTCTTATAGAACATGAGACCAGGACCGAACTGAGCAATAGTAGCAAGAACAAACTCTACCCATACAGGCAATGCCTGAATACCAAATCGATGTAACGTCATATTAATCATCATCGGTACTGCCATACAAGCGGCAATAATAAGGCGTGTAATATGAGGTTTTAAGTTAACCTTTTCTATTTCTTGCTTTGTTTCGTCTGCTTCTGTAGCACCAAAGCCGATATTCGTAATGACATCAATAATCTGTTGTGAGTCTACAGTAGCCCCGTCTTTATATTCAACGCTCCCCTTTCGAGTTAAGAGGTTAACCTTAACAGATTCTACGCCATCAACTTTAGAAACAACGTTTTCAACACGTTTTACACAGGCTGCACAGTGCATACCTGTAAATATCAAATTCTTGTTTTTTTTACGCTCATATTCACAGGCCTTTCTACTCTGTAGATATATCTTATCTTACAACTTACTATATTATTACAAATTCGTACTATATTTTGTATTTATGTACTTAAATATACGTTTAAACATCTATCTATAAAGCTATATATCCTATTGTAAATAAAATAGCCATAAACAAGTTCACTAAGAATGTTTCAATATATTCTAAAACTTCAATATATGAACATATTACATGAGTAACTACTCATGTATCTATATTTAATGATAACATAAATTCTCATTACGTCAATATCCTACCAAATATAGGGGGTTATTTCTTTTTTATAAGGGAATTAACCGCTTTTACCTATACATAGCCTTCATAAATAGATTATAATAAAGTGATGATGACTAAATATAAGCTTTGATTCCAAAGGAGGTGAATATATGTCTGAATCAGTAAGCCCTACGGTGGAATTTATTTCTGTAGCAAAAGAATTTCGCCATGAATATGTTGTTGAAAAATCACGGTTTATAACAACTGTATATCCTTGCAAGACTGAAGAGGAAGCTCAAACCTTTATAAGTCGCATCAATAAAGAATTCTGGGATGCTCGCCATAACTGCACAGCCTATGCATTAGGCCCACAGCAAGAACAACAACGATCTTCCGATAATGGAGAACCATCAGGTACAGCAGGTAAACCAATGCTAGAAGTACTCAAAAAGACTGGTATTACCAATGTAGCCGTCGTCGTAACACGTTATTTTGGAGGCATTAAATTGGGCGCTGGTGGCTTGATTCGGGCCTATTCACACTCCGTTGCGGAAACCTTACGTCTTGCGCCTAAAGAACTACATACAACACGAACTCGGCTACAAGCAAAGATTGACTATTCACTGTATGGAGCAGTAGAAAGATATGTACAGGATGAAAAATTACACTATGAAGCAAGCTTTGGTGAATATGTAGACATAACAATCCTAATACCACCTACTGATGTAGAGCGCATACAAAAAGAGCTCCAAGACATAAGTCATGGAGCTGCTACTTGTAATGTATTAGATTCTATTGAGGTGGTACTACCACTAGATAAATAATCTAGTTAGTAGATTCCAAACTTTTAATTGCCGTTATTAACTAAACCGGCTATACCTTGACCGAGTTCACGACGTTTTTCCTTAGTCATAGGATAAGGCCATACTCGTTCTAATTGTTTTTTCCGGCTAATTTTATTACGAGCCGTCATTAATCTACGTGCTTCCCAATTACGAATTGCTCGACTTAATGTTCTTTTTACCACGCCCATAGTAGTACCTACTTTCTTAACTATTGTTATATATCAAAATTTGTGATAAGTATAGAAAGATAATTTAAAACTTAATTTACTTTCTATTACTTTGTTGAATTTAGTATATATAGCATTTTATTAAATGTGAAATGACCGTTACTTAGTTCGTTATAATTTTTATTTATCATATTATGTGTATAATAGGGAGATTCTATGGATACATCTTACTACCACAATTTTATTACCCTTGTTCAAACGGGCAATATGACACAGGCCGCAGAGATTCTTCATATTACACAACCAGCGTTAAGTAAGCAGTTGAAATATTTAGAGGCTGAATTTGGGGCTCAATTAATCAACATTAAACGCGGCCAACGAGGATCAAACTTGCAATTAACAGATGCTGGTAAAATCTTCTATGAAAAAGCACAACAACTCTGCTCTATTGAAGAATCTACATATAATGCTGTACAACAATTGAATTCACGCATTGAAGGTACTTTACGCATTGCGACATCTGCATCTCGTTCAACGCCAATCGTACAGCAATATTTACCAGCTTTTTCCATGAAATATCCATCTGTCCATTTTGAAATTTATGAAGGACTTATGACAAATGTAGTGACCCAACTCATCAACGGTAGCGCCGAATTAGGTATCGCCAATATTCAAATGGTAGATATCGATAAATTCGATATCCTGCTTACCCAAGAAGAGCATTTATACGCTATTTTCCGCCGTGATGTATTCTGGACAGATCGTGAGCATGATACCATCACGTGGGAAGACATAAAAAAATGTCCTCTATCCCTTTCTGGTGGCTCTGTCCGAATGATTATGCAATCTAGCTTAACAGATATGGAGCAACTTAATGCGGTAGCTATAACTACAACAAAAAGCTCAGCTATTGAGTGGGCCTCTTCTGGACGTACAGTTTCTTTAGTCCCAATGGACGCTAAGGAACTCATCAATCATCGCAAAATGGCCCGCATCAAATTGCCAGAATTCTCGGGGGATTTCAAAAAAGCTTTTATCACGCTTAAAGGCCATGCACTTTCCCCAGTAGCACAACAATTTATTGACTTCTACAAAGCATATGTATAATCATAATTATACATATTATTACCATACTATGACATTAACAGTCTATATAATTGGCATCTATGTAATTATAGACCTCAATTCAATACATAAGAAAAGACCTAGTACTGAATGTGCTAGGTCTTTTTGTATCATATCCTATATAACGACAATTCTTATGGTTGTTTAAGCTCGCCGTATATATGATTCTGTTATACTTGATGAACAGCACCTACAATATCAGTGATGCTGTTAAGATTATATTGTTCTACATATTCGCTCATTTCACGGGCAATACGTGAAATTGCTGTTGGATCTACCATCGTAGCCGTACCAACTTGAACGGCTTGCGCCCCTGCCATCATAAATTCGATAGCATCTGTGCCAGTCATGATACCACCAAGTCCAATAATAGGAATAGTTACCCCTTTATAAACTTGGTGCACCATGCGAAGAGCCACGGGCTTTACGGCTGGGCCGGATAATCCACCATAAGTGTTCCCCAATACAGGCTTGCGACGGTGAATATCTATAGCCATGCCCAACAAGGTATTAATTAGACTTACTCCATTACCACCGCCTGCTTCAACAGCCTTTGCGATTTCTACAATGTCTGTTACATTTGGTGAAAGCTTAACGATAACAGGTTTATCCGTTACCTGACGAACCGCTTTAGTTACCGATTCAACGACCTTTGGATCTACGCCAAAGGCCATGCCTTCACATTCTACATTTGGGCAAGATACGTTGACTTCTAACCCTGCAATGCCATCTACAGATAATGTCTCTGCCATCCATGCAAATTCATCTATCGTACCAGCAGACATATTCGCTAGCAATGGTACATCATATTTCTTAAGCTCTGGTAGAATTTCTCTAACAAAATGTTCAGCTCCAGGATTTTCAAGGCCAATACAGTTCAATACACCAGATGGAGTTTCTGCAATACGAGTACCAGGATTGCCATGACGTCCTTTAGGTGTTAATCCTTTTACAGAAATAGCACCTACTTCATTACTAAGGTCTAAATAACCAGCATACTCAGGGCCATTACCAAAGGTACCAGATGCAGCGATAATAGGATTTTTCATCTTAATCCCGCAGTAATCGATGGCGAGCTTTGGATTAGGCGTAACGGTGTTATTTAAATCGCGTTCACGCATTAAAAGAACACCTCCTCAGCTGGGAATACAGGACCATCTTTACAAACTTTATAACGTTTGCCACCGGCACCATCACAAGCGCAACCTAAGCAACCGCCCGTACCACATCCCATGCGCTCTTCTAAAGATACTTGGCATGGCACATTGAGTTCTTTAGCCACTTGTGCTACGCCTTTCATCATAGGCATAGGACCACAAGTCATAACAGAGGTAAACGAATTAGCATTAATTAGGTCAGGCATGATTGCTGTAGGGAAGCCTTTTGTACCTACGCTACCATCATCAGTAGTGATGTGGACTTGAACAGGCGTATCTTTAAATAAATCAGCCCAGAAGGTTTCGCTTTCATTTCTAAAACCAAGAATAACTTGTGCTTCTTCATCTTTTTGCAAATGGGATGCGATACATAGCATCGGTGCAATACCAACGCCACCGCCAACGAGAAGCATATTATTAGATGTTACAAACGGTTCGCCCAAAGGACCTAAACAATCTAATGTATCACCAGGCACGAGACGTGTCATAATTTCAGTCCCCTTGCCTACGACGCGATACAAAAGGGTAATCGTACCCTTTCGGGCATCAAATCCAGCATAGCTAATAGGGCGGCGCAACAATGGTGCCGTAGAATCCGCTACGCGAACATTACAAAACTGTCCTACCTTTGCTTCTGCTGCTTGTTTTGGTGCGTGAACATCCATAATCCACACATCAGAGCCTATTTGCTCATTGCGAACGACTTCGCCCTGTTCTACATAGCCACTCATGATTTTACTCCAATTCAAAATCTTGTAATGCTTCTACAGTGTAGTTCGCATCATCTTTACGATTCGCCACAACACGCAATACTTCCCGTGCTGTATCGAGACTTGTTAAGCATGGTGTACCCATTTCTACAGCAAGACGACGCAATTGGAAGCCTTCGCGTTCAGGTCGTTTACCTGCAGTCAATGTATTAAGTACAAGATCGACTTTGTCTTGACGAATGTGGTCAGCACAGTTATCATCGCCTTCAGAGATTTTGTTAACTACCTTGCAGTCAACGCCATGTTCCTTGAAGTATTTACCAGTACCACCAGTTGCTTCAATGTGATAACCCAAATCAATAAAGCCTTTTGCTAATTGACTAGCTTCCTCTTTATCGCGGTCTGCAACAGTCATAAGGATTGTACCATCCTCTGGGATACGCATGTTGGCACCATTGATAGCTTTGAATAAAGCTTCAGAATATGTGCGACCAATCCCCATAACCTCACCAGTAGACTTCATTTCAGGTCCAAGAGCGATTTCTACAAGGCCCATTTTAGAGAAGGAGAATACAGGTGCTTTTACAGCTACATATGGTTTATTAGGTACAAGACCAAGTGGTAAGCTTAAGTCTTTTAAGCTTTCACCAAGGGCAATGCGTGTTGCACATTCTACCATATTGATACCTGTAACCTTAGAAATGAATGGTACAGTACGGCTAGAACGAGGGTTAACTTCGATAACGTTAAGTTCACCATCAGCCACGATATATTGAATATTAAGTACACCTTTAACATTAAGGCCTACTGCAATACGACGTGTATAATCAACGATTTGATCAATCAATTCTTGGCTCAAATGTTGAGCTGGATAAACAGCCATGGAGTCACCAGAGTGAACACCGGCGCGTTCGATTTGTTCCATAATACCAGGGATACATACATCGGTACCGTCAGAAATAGCGTCAACCTCTACCTCCATACCAACCATGTAACGGTCGATAAGAACAGGATGCTCCTTAGATGCTACTACGGCTTCCTTCATGTATACATCAAGCTCTTTATCGTTGTATACGATTTCCATCGCACGACCGCCCAATACATAAGAAGGGCGAACGATTAACGGGTATTTCAACTTTTTAGCTGCTTCTTGTGCTTCTTCATCAGAGGTTACCAAAGCACCTACTGGACGAGGGATACCAAGCTTCGCCAACAATTCATCAAAGCGTTCACGGTCTTCCGCCATATCGATGCTATCTACGGATGTACCGAGGATTTTGACGCCACGTTCTGCCAATGGGCCTGCCAAATTGATAGCCGTTTGACCACCAAATTGAGCAATGACGCCAGCTGGCTGTTCTTTATTGATAATTTCCATTACATCGTCCACAGTCAATGGCTCAAAGTATAAAGAGTCAGAAATATCAAAGTCAGTAGACACTGTTTCTGGGTTGTTATTAATCATAATAGATTGATAACCCGCTTTACGAAGGGCCCATGAGGAATGTACGGAGCAGTAATCGAACTCTACGCCTTGACCAATACGAATCGGGCCAGAACCAAGTACCACTACGGATTTTTCGCCTAGTGGTTTAACTTCGTCTTCTTGTGCATAAGCACTGTAATAGTACGGTGTTTTAGATTCAAATTCAGCCGCACATGTATCTACGTATTTATATGTTGGAAGAATATTCCATTCTTTACGTTTTGCACGAACATCTTCTACAGTTGTATTAGCATAACGAGCGATAACAGAATCAGTGAAGGAATAACGTTTTGCTTTGCGCAATACATCCTCTGTTAAACCTTGCTCAGCCAATGCTTTTTCCACAGTAACAATGTTTTTGATTTTTTCAATAAAGAATGTATCAATTTTTGTAATATAGTGGATTTTTTCTACACTGATTCCCTTGCGAAGTGCTTCTGCTACAACATAGATACGTTCATCATCTACTAAATGTAAACGTTCGATCAATTGTTCCATAGACTCATGAGCGATTTTCTTAAGCTCAATATGGTCTAAACCAATTTCCAAGGAACGAATTGCTTTAAGTAAGGAGCCTTCCAAAGAACGGTCAATAGCCATAACTTCGCCAGTGGCTTTCATTTGTGTGCCCAAGGTACGATCTGCCAAGTTGAATTTTTCAAAAGGCCAGCGTGGGAACTTAGTTACTACATAGTCAAGAGTCGGCTCAAAGCATGCTTTAGTTTCACCGGTTACAGCATTTGTAATTTGATCCAATGTCATGCCTACTGCAATTTTTGCTGCTACCTTCGCAATTGGGTACCCAGTTGCTTTAGATGCCAATGCAGAGGAACGAGATACGCGAGGGTTTACTTCGATAACAATATATTCGTTGCTATTTGGATTCAAAGCGTATTGTACGTTACAACCGCCTTCGATTTTTAAATAACGGATAATCTCTACAGATGCGGTACGCAGCATTTGGTATTGAATATCGTTCAAGGTTTGGCTTGGTGCCACAACGATAGAATCCCCAGTATGCACACCAACAGGGTCAATATTTTCCATATTACATACGATGATGCAGTTATCTGCACTATCGCGCATTACTTCGTATTCAATCTCTTTCCAGCCTGCAACGGAACGTTCTGCTAGAATTTGGTGAATTGGTGAAAGTTTCAAACCACGACGTGTGATTTCATACATTTCATCTTCATTATGGGCAATACCTCCACCAGTACCGCCTAATGTGTATGCAGGACGGATGATAATAGGATACCCAATACGATTAGCAAAGGCTACTGCTTCTTCAAGATCGTTAAAGATATCGGATTCAGGAACCGGTTGGTTGATTTCCTTCATCGCTTCTTTGAAAAGCTCACGGTCTTCCGCTTGTTTAATGGCTTCAAGAGTTGTACCAAGAAGTTTTACACCATATTCTTCTAATACGCCAGCTTCAGACAATTGTACCGCCATATTAAGACCTACTTGACCACCTAATGTAGCCAACAAGCCCCAAGGGCGTTCTTTTTTTATAACTTCTGTTACGAATTCAAGACTAATCGGTTCTACATATACGCGGTCTGCAATATCTGTATCAGTCATAATAGTAGCAGGGTTGGAGTTAACCAATACTACTTTATAACCCTCTTCTCGAAGGGAACGGCATGCTTGTGTACCAGCATAATCAAACTCTGCAGCTTGACCGATAATAATTGGACCAGAACCAATTACAAGTACTTTTTTTGCTTCTGAGGTCATATTATTTTCCCTTTCTCATTAAGTCTTCAAATTCGTCAAATAAATATAGGTTATCAGTAGGTCCTGGGGATGCTTCTGGATGGTATTGTACGGAGAAGATTGGCAATTCTTTATGACGCATACCTTCTACGGTACCATCATTTACACTACGATGTGTAATTTCTACGAAATCTGGCAAAGAAGTATCATCTACCGCATAACCATGGTTTTGAGATGTAATATATACCCGACCAGTACGTAAATCTTGTACAGGATGGTTAGAACCACGGTGACCAAATTTCAATTTGAATGTGGTACCACCATAAGCTTGTGCCAATACTTGATGCCCCATACAGATGCCAAAGATTGGTTTCTTACCAAACATTTTCTTTACTTCTTCTACTGCATAGCCAAGATCTTGAGGGTCTCCAGGGCCATTAGATAAAAAAATACCATCTGGATTTGCTGCCAACACATCTTCAGCCTTAGCATCTGCAGGAAATACAGTAAGACGACAGCCTGCAGCTTCTAGAGAGCGAAGGATATTTTCCTTTACACCATAATCCATTACCGCTACGTGGAATTCAGCATTTTTATCGCCACGCATACCTTGCCATTTTGTAGTTACACGCATAACTTGATCTGTTGGCAAGTCTTGTTTAAACAATTTTTGAATATCCTCCATAGGGTAATCAGAGCATACGAGTACGCCCTTCATTACACCATGGTTACGAAGAACACGTGTAATCGCACGTGTATCTACATCATAAAGGCAAGGGATGCCGTGCAAACGAAGATACTCACTAAATAACCCCTCATTTTGCCAGTTAGATGGAAAGTCACATAGTTCACCTACAATAAAACCTTTACAATATGGCTTAGGACCTTGAGTGATAGAATTTAAAGTACCATAATTACCAATTAAAGGATAGGTTAATGTAATAATTTGATCCGCATAGGATGGGTCAGTCAAGATTTCTTGATACCCGGTCATACCTGTGTTAAATACAACTTCACCTACCGTTGGGGCGCCACCTAATAAGGAACCTTCAAACACGGAACCATCTTCAAGAACTAACTTGCCTTTCATTATAAGACTACGCCCTCCTTCATAACAATTTTGCCATCAACTACTGTAAGTTTAGCTTTACCTGTAACAGTCATACCATCAAATGGGCTAACTTTACCTTTTGTATAGAATTTATTTCGATCTACTGTCCATTCTTCAGTCGTGGAGAATACGGTAATATCTGCTGGCTTGCCAACTTCAAGAACACCTGCATCAAGGTGCATCAACTCAGCTGGTCGAGTACTCATATAGTACACAACTTGATCGATGCTTAGTTTATCAGGACCATATGCATTGGTAATAACCGCCGCCAAAGATGTTTCGAGGCCACTGAAACCATTTGGTGCACAGCAGAATTCATGGTCTTTTTCTTCATATGCATGTGGTGCATGGTCTGTAATAATCGCATCGATTGTACCATCTTTCAAGCCTTCTAATAATGCTTGGCGATGATCTTCAGAGCGAATTGGAGGAGCCATTTTGAATGCTGGGTTATATTCGCGTAGGTATTCATCTGTGAAAGATAAATGTTGGCTTGTAACTTCACATGTTACATTAAGGCCTTTAGCCTTCGCACGGCGCACCATATCTACAGTATTTTTACTACTTACGTGGGCGATATGGATATGACCACCTGTCATTTCAGATAACAAGATATCACGAGCAACAGCCAAATCTTCAGCTACTGCAGGACGACCAATAACACCTAATTCATAAGAAACGATACCTTCATGCATATGGCCATTTTTAGTCAATGTAATATCTTCTGCATGGTCGATAACCATCTTATTAAACATGGAGGAGTATTCTAAGGCACGACGCATAAATGCAGCATTTTCTACATAGTGACCATCATCGGAGAAAGCGACTACACCAGCTTCTGCCATATCGCCCATTTCAGCAAGTTCCTTACCTTCAAGACCTTTGGATACAGCACCAATAAATTCTACTTTCACAACGCCAGTGAGTTCAGCCTGTTTTTGTAAACCTCTTACAAGTGCAGCATTATCTACAACTGGGTTAGTATTAGCCATAGTGACAACACGTGTGAAACCACCTGCAGCAGCCGCTTGTGTACCAGAGTGGAAATCTTCTTTAGCTTCTTGGCCTGGTTCACGCAAATGTGTGTGAATATCGATAAGGCCAGGTGCTACGATAAGCCCTGTTGCATCATAAACTTCAGCACCTTCAGCACTCAAGTTTTGACCGATGGCTGCAATTTTACCATCTTTTACGAGAACATCTGCTACTTCGTTTTGTTTTTTTGCCGGATTAACTACCGTACCATTTTTAATAAGCAAGCTCACTACCGTCACCTCCGATAATAGTTAAGTACAATACAGCCATACGTACAGCTACGCCATTACGTACCTGTTCTTGAATTACGGATTGATCAGAATATGCTACATCTGGTGCAATTTCAAGGCCGCGGTTCATAGGACCTGGATGCATTACCATTACATCATCTTTAGCTAATTTTAATACATCATTGTTAATACCAAAGATACGAGCATATTCTCTATTTGTAGGATACAATGCAGAATGAATGCGTTCTAATTGAATGCGAAGTACGTTAACTACATCTGCATCAGCCACTGCTTCACGAATATCATGGTGTACGGTAACACCTAATTTTTCAAATTCTGGATATACCATTGTACGAGGACCAGCTAGATGTACATCAGCCCCCATTTTTGTAAGGCCATAAATGTTGGAGCGTGCTACGCGACTATGCATTATATCCCCAAGGATAACCACCTTTAGGCCTTCAATAGATTTCTTTTTCTCTAAGATAGAATACATATCTAGTAATGCTTGTGTTGGATGCTCATGAGCGCCATCGCCTGCGTTAATGATAATAGGATCTACGGCTTTCGTAGCATATAAAGGTGCACCTTCTGCGCTGTGTCGCATTACGATAGCATCTGTGCCCATGTAGGACATAGTTAACAATGTATCGCGGAAGCTTTCACCTTTACCCATGGAAGATCCACTAGGAGAAAGATTGATCACGTCAGCCCCTAAGTATTTGCCGGCTAACTCAAAGGAACTACGGGTACGAGTACTTGGCTCCATAAAAAGGTTAATAATGGATTTCCCCTTTAAAAGTGGAACCTTCTTGTCATCAGAAAGAACAATCTTCTTCATTTTCTTTGCCACATCTAAAATCAATTTGATTTCTTCAGGTGACACATTTTGCAAACCCAATAAATCTTTGCCTTTTAGGCTAACTTGTCCCATGATTTCCTCCTAACTCACGTAACAAAAAAGACCTTTTGCCCAGGGCAAAAGGTCAAATAGTTTGCACAAAGAAGCCCCTATGGGCACTTCAACTATATTCCTTTCTCAGCCTCTCTGGACTAAATTAAAAGGTATTGTATTATGCAATGGTCTCTCGTACCATATATGCATTTTCTTTATTTATTGTACTGAATCCACCTTTGAAAGTCAATGTAAAACACAAAATTCATATGGATTTTAAAAAGAGGACAAGCATATAAAATTGCTTATCCTCTCTATATTTAAACAGCTATTAAGCCACTACCATATCTTAAACTTTAATCTAACATTTCTTTTTTAGAAATTAAGAACCTTAACCTAGTGGATATAGTCTTGGTGGATTTTCTTCATCATTTTGCTGTTCATTTTGTGTAATATACGGCATTTGATCTTGTTGCGACTCATTCGCTACAGGATTTATCTGCACATTTTGCTGATTTGGCAACAATTGAGGCTGACGTTGCTCACGACGACGTGTATTTTGGGATGCCGTCGGTCTAGGTTTTGTTAACTCATCAATGGATACAGCATTTGGAATAGTTACATTTGATGTATCCCCATGAATATCATCAAGTTCACTGAAGGAAGGAGTCCTCTTAGATGCTTGAGCAGCCTTACGTTCGGCTTCAAGTTGTTGACGGGCAAGTTCTGCACGACGACGAGCGCTTTCTTGTTGATCTCGAACACGTTGAATAGCTTCAGCACGCTCTTTTGCTTTACGCTCTATTTCAGCTTGAGCCAACGCTTGTTGACGAGCAGCTTCAGCTTTACGTTCGGCCTCTAGTTGCGCTTTATATCGTTCCTCAGCAAGGCGTCGTGCCTCGGCTGCTTGACGTTCTGCTTCAGCTCGTTCTGCAGCAAGTCGCTCTTGCTCTGCCTTACGAGCTTCCGCCGCTATGCGAGCCGCCTCTGCTTTACGAGCCTCTTCGGCACGTCTTGCTTCTTCTATGCGACGAGCTTCTTCGGCTCTACGCACTTCTTCGGCACGTTTAGCCTCTGCAGCAATACGAGCTTCTTCAGCACGGCGCGCTGCTTCGAGTCGTTCCTGTTCAGCTCTACGTTGTGCCTCAAGTCTAGCTGCTTCTGCTTTACGAGCTTCTTCTGCTCTACGTGCTTCTGCTTCTAAACGAGCTTGTTCAGCTTTACGCGCCGCTTCAATTCTCGCAGCTTCAGCTTTGCGTGCTTCCTCTGCTCGTTTTGCTTCTGCTGCTACACGAGCGGCCTCAGCTTTACGTTCCGCTTCAATTCGAGCTTCTTCTGCTCTACGCGCTTCCTCCGCACGACGAGCCTCTTCTGCTTTTCTTGCTGCTTCCATTTGTTGTGCTTCCAAAGCAGCCTTAGCCTCTGCCGCTCTACGAGCATCTTCTTGACGCTTCGCTTCAAGAGCGGCTTGCTCAGCAGCACGTTGTGCTTCTAAAGCAGCTTTCGCTTCTGCTGCTTTACGAGCTTCTTCGGCACGTCTTGCTTCCAATGCTTCCTGCTCAGCTTTACGTTGTGCTTCTAAACGAGCTCTAGCCTCAGCAGCCAAGCGTTCCTCTTCGGCCTTTTTGGCCTCTAAAGCAGCTTTTTCTGCTGCTCTTTGCGCTTCAAAGCGTGCCTTAGCTTCGGCCGCTTTTCTTTCTTCCTCCGCTTTGCGTGCAGCCTCAATACGAGCAGCTTCAATTCTACTTTCTTCTTCAAGACGTTTTGCTTCCGCTGCTAGTCGAGCTTCTTCTGCTTTACGAGCCGCCTCTAGCCGATCTGCTTCCGCTTTTCTCGCTGCCTCGATACGTGCCATTTCAGCTTTACGAGCCGCTTCCGCCTTGCGAGCTTCCTCTGCTTTACGCTCTGCTTCGGCTTTTTCAGCCATCTTACGCTCAATTTCAGCATGCTTGGCCTCTGCAGCCTTTCGCAACATTTCGGCTTTTTCTGCAGCTAGTCGAGCCTCTTCAGCTTTTTTACGAGCTAATGCTTCTTTCTCATCTTTTGCCTTTTTAAGTTGTGCTTCTTTTTTTTACATCTGCTACAGCTTTATCGCTCAACTTTTTAGTTTCTTCATGAGCAATTGTTTCTGCCCGCTTAGCTGGACTTTCAATAGTAGATTTTTTAGTATCTACTGCTCCTTTATCTCCATCTTTACCACCTACAGGGCCTACAGGTATTTGTGTGCCTCCTTGAGTTGGATGCCCTAAAATGTCTTTAACATCTTTCGGCACATTAACAGCAATAGTTTGATGTTTTTGTGGATTTGCAAGAGATTCAGGAATTAACAAGAAACGAATTGGCAAATTCGATGCACCGGCTGGCATAAAGTTTAATGTTAATAAATCGCCCGCATTATAATTCCCTAATAGACGACTATCTAATATAGTACCTTCCCCTAATGCGGAAATACCATCTTCACCACCAATGTGATAAGTTCGTGTATCGGTCTGTCCCCGTCTAGCACCTTGTTGATGCAATGCTTTTACCATAAAGGAACCAGAATAAGGTCCCCCAAGAGGGTTAAAATACAGTCTAAACGGTTCATTCCCCTTTGTAGGAATTTTTAACGTATACGATACGCCATAGTTACCACGGTCACGAACAAATGCTTTATTTTGCATTTCGTCTACACCATTGATAAACGTATCCTCTCGGTCATTACCAATTTCTACAAAGGCACCGCCTAAAGCGGTGTCAAATGGTGTAGTAACCTCCATATTACGTTTAGCACCAGTATAAGTACCGCGTAATTGTATTTCATCAATAGGAAGGTTTTTCACCCAATGTGACGCATCTACAGGGTCCATCCCCATAGGCAACATCATGACACGCGCAAATATAGGCCCTTCTGTTTTAATATCTACAATACCCGTAAATAATGCATCTCGATTTACCGGTGTATTTTCTAAGTCACTAAAGATTAATTGACGCCCTTGAGGTGGGATGCTAAGAGAGTATAACGGTCTTGCATCTGGGCTTTCATTAAGAGGTTGCTCCAAATCCTTTCGCGACAAATCACGACCTGCTGCAAAATAGTCAGGTGTAGCTACAGATTTTAATTGTCTCATGACATGTACTGAAGTTGGATAAGCCGTTTGGTTTTCTAAGACGATAGCAATCTTGTGAGGTAAATCCATTTCATTTACATGATAGAAATAGATACGACCATTGCCATTAATTGTACCTGCACTTAACGTACCTCCTACAGGTCCTACATATTCAGGACTATCCGATAGGAGCAATGTATCCGTTTGAGACACCAACGATGGTGGCAACGGAGAAAACTGAAAATATCCAATTGATTGTAAATCTATATCACGAGCTTCTACATGACCTGTAAGGGCAGCCATGGCGGCCATAGCCGCAGCTACACAATATCTTGATTTATAGGAAAACATATATTATTACCTCTATACTTCTTCGAGCCCCAACGGGTCATACGTAAGTGCTAATGCTTCAATCTTCTTTAGTCGATGGCCAATTCCAGATTTAGATAGTTTCCCCTCCATCAACTCTTCAAGTTCTTTTAAACTCGCTTCAGGATTCTCCCACCGAAGTCTTGCAACGACGCGCAACTTTTCTGGTAATTCTTCAATGCCGATTTCTCTATCAATAATCCGGATTGCTTTTACCTGACGAACTGCTGCATCCACAACCTTCTGTAAATTTGCAGTCTCACAGTTGACTTGTCGATTAATTTGATTTCGTACAGTTTTCATAATCCGCACATTTTCAAATTCCATAAGAGCCGATTGAGCTCCCATGATTTGCAAACAGTTTGTTACTGCGTCCCCTTCTTTAAGATATACTACATACTCTTCCTTCCGCTCCGTTAAGCCCGCATGAATGTGAAAGAGCCGTAATACATGGATAATTTCCCTCGCAAAGGTCTCGTTTCCCGTCATAAACTCAAGATGATAATCACTTTGTGGTTTATTAACAGAGCCTCCCCCTAAAAAAGCTCCCCTTAAAAAGGCCCGTCGCGCTTCCATTGATTTGAGCCAACTACGAGGAATTTGTTCGCTCACAGGCCATAAAGCAAGATCCTCTAGAGCCTGTCTACCCTCTACAGAGGGTTCTACAGATAGCGTATACATATTTTTTTTACGCAAGTTTAAACCTTGTCGTACTAAAACATTTGTAGGTAATTCGTATTGCTTTTTCAAAATACCAAGCAAACGACGAGCTACTGCATTATTAGCCGTAGCTAAACGAATACCGACGGCACCTTTCATCCCCAAAATGATAGATCCGCCCATACGCAATAAGCAAGACGCTTCAATTTTCATGGCCACATCCGCATCACTAGAGGCTTCATATTGGCATAATTCATTTTTTACATCTTCTGCAAATGACATGGGCATCCCTTCTCATTAATGATCATCTCGTTGAAGATAATACTCTAAGATATGCGGTTCAGTGTTAGATTGCATAGCATGAATAATATCCATAATAACTTTACCTAGCCGTTCAGAATCGTGAACAGCTGGTTTTTGAGGGTTAATTAAGGTAGCTCGTATAGTGCGGATTCCTTTGGCTTGTAACTTTTTAGTATCTAATACCAATGGTTCAGATCCTACAGCACTATATTGTTCAACCATTTGAATTGGCAACGGACCATCATTGGCAAGCACAGTATCTATAATTCCTTCTCCGCCATGAGCAATTAAAGCCTCTACATGGTCATTTAATGTGTAGCCTGTGGTTTCACCTGGTTGTGTCATAACATTAGCAATATAGATTTTATTAGCCTTACTAGCACGTACATGAGAGGCCAACTTATCAGTTAGTAAATTTGGGATAATACTTGTATATAAACTACCAGGACCTAAAATAATCACATCGGCTTCATCAATGGCACGTAATGCAGCCCCCTCTGGCTTAGGCAATGCTGGATCACTATAGATATGACGAATTCGTTTACCCGAATGTGGTATATTACTTTCACCTTCTACAATAGTGCCATCTGTCATCTCTGCACGCAATTTAATGAACTCTGTAGAGGAAGGAATTACACGACCACGGACACGCAACAATTTACTAGCCGCTTCAAGAGCTTCTTCAATATCTCCATCGTAAACTTGAGCAAGCGCAGTGATAAAGAGATTACCAAAGCTGTGTCCAGAAAGCTCATTTTCCCCTTCGAAGCGGTAACGGAATAAGTTCTCCATTACCCCTTCTTGTTCAGCTAGTGATACTAAACAGTTTCTCAAATCACCAGGTGCTATCATTTGAAAGTCTTCTCGCAAGCGGCCAGAAGAACCTCCATCATCAGCAACTGTTACAATCGCAGATAGGTTTGATGTATGTGATTTCAAACCACGCAATAAATTTGATAAGCCCGTACCCCCACCGATTACTACAATTTTAGGGCCCTTATCGAGTCGGATATTTTGAAAGATAATATCTGATACCTTGCTGTCAGGATTAGGTAGTACCGCACGAATAATCGTTTTTTATAACTTTACTTGTACCGATGAGCATTAATACAGCGCCAATCGATAATACTACAGCCCCTACAGCAATGAGTACATTATAATTGTAAAAGCCCGTCATATTATAAGAAAAGGCAAGTACAATATCTTCAAGAACCGCAAGCCATTGATAGTTAAAAATCAAAGAAATACCAATAATTAAAAGACCTACACCACAACTAAATAGGGCAAGCCAACGTTTTATATTTAGACCCGGAATTAGCCACCGGAACCATCCTTTTCGCAACATAATCCCCCTACCTAGTTATCAAGTGTTATAATTTCATGAGGATTATAATCTTCTTCTACATTATTTTTCATCATATCTCTATGTTCAACAGTTACACGATATCCTTTTTCTAACAAGTGGGAGTATAGAGCCTCTGCCATAGCTACAGATCTATGCATACCACCTGTGCAACCTACTGCCACAATAAACTGAGATTTCCCTTCTTGTTCATAATTTGGTACAAGGAAGTCCATGGTATCAAAGTAACGTTTTTTTAAATTCCTCGGTTACTTCAAAGGAATGGATATATTCATTCACTGCTTTCACACGACCTGTTTTATGACGAAACTCAGGAATATAAATGGATTAGGTAGAAACGAACATCCCATACCATATCTGCATCGAGAGGAATACCATACTTAAAACCAAAGCTCACTACAGTAATCGCCATACCATGAGCTTCATCAACTTGAGCAAAGCGCGTTTTTAAATACTCTTTCAAGCTAGCCGTCTTCATATTAGTGGTATCAATAATAAAATCTGCTTTATGGCGCACAGAGTTAAGAATTTGGCGTTCTTTTTTTTAGCCCTGTTGTAATTAGCCCATTAGGAGCCAATGGATGACTCCGTCGACTTTCCTTATATCGACGAATCAAAGTCTCATCTGTAGCATCCATAAATACAATTTCAAAATCTACCTTCATATCTTTTAATGTATCTAAAGATGAAGAAAGAGCTTCAAAAAATTCGCCCCCCCGAATATCTACAACAAGAGCAACGCGATTAGTCCGTTCTCCACCTTGTCGGCAAATTTCACTTAATTTAGGAATCAGCACAGGGGGAATATTATCAATACATAAATACCCCATATCTTCTAAAGCTTGCAATACTTGAGTTTTGCCGGCACCTGACATACCTGTAACTATTAACAAACGAAATGCTTCCATAGTTTTACTCCATTATAAAAGATTATCTTTAATCCAATGGGCTACTCCATCGTCATTATGATGGCCACAAATTGTATGAGCCACAGATTTTACATGATCTGTAGCGTTTTCAACAGCTACAGAGTAACCTGTTTTACGTAGCATAGAAATATCATTTTCTGCATTACCAAAAGAAACGATATGTTCTAAACTAATATGATTATCTAAAGCTAGTTGTGTCAAAGCACGCCCCTTTGACACATTAAGGGCAACGATTTCTAAAAAGTCTTTTTGGCTACGAACTAGATTAACCAAATCGCCCACTTCAGGAGTCAAAGTATCAATAATTTGATCAATCCCCTCTACTGTATCAATAGCGATTAGCTTATTTGGTTCAGACTCTAAAGTATATAACCCATCACCTAAAAACTCTGCTTTCGCTCCCGTTTGAACTTCATAGAGATCGGACTGCCATGTTTTATGATGACATAGCAAATGATCATCTATATAGGATTGTATATGCCAATCATATTGTTTTGCTAATTCATAAATACGCTGTACAGCCTCAACAGAAACGGTCTGCTCAAATAGTTTACACCCTGTTTCTAATTCTTGAATGAGTCCTCCAGAGAACAAAATCATGGGTACATTACCAAGCTTTAAAGCAGAACCAATAGGCTTTGCCGTTTGATACATCCGTCCCGTAGCAATGGTAACAACGATGCCCCTTTGCTGTAAACGATGTAACACATCTACTGTATAGTCAGATACAGTATTATCACTGCGTACCAAGGTTTCATCACAATCAATGGCAACCATTTTAATATGAGAAAAAGAAGGATTCATGTTTGCCTCCTTTATAAAAATTTTAAATACTCTTTATTATACCATTAATAGTGGCTATATAGATAGAAATTAGCGGTAAGAACTCTAATAATGATTAGAAAGTATAGTCATAAAACTTTCATTAAATGCAAAATCCTCTATTATCAATTAATTATTATTTCTTAATCAATTGTATAATATTAATAAAACACTATAATAAACACTTCATATAATTTTCATTTAACTTTATATTAAACACAAAAAAGAGACTCCCGAAGAAGTCTCTTTCATATAATTAACTATCAAATTAGAATTTGTAGTTAAGGTCTGCACGGTAAAAGTCACCTTTGTCAGTACCATCTTGAGTTTTCCAGTCGAAACCATAGTTAGCAGATAAACCAACGTTATTTTGCAATGCATAGTCAACGGAAGCCATCCAACCTTTAGCATCTGTAGTGTAGAATTGATTATAAGTAGTATCTACAATTGGTGCATTTTTCTTTTGGTTGAAGTATTGACCTTTTACGCCCCAAGTACCTGCTTTTTTGATGTCGTAGTTACCAAAGCCAAGACCTGCAGTCCAAGCTTGAGAGTCGTCTACATGGGAATCTTTCAACCATTCGCCACCAACCCAAACTTTGTCGAAGTTAGCATCAGCATTGAAGCCATAGATGTTTTTGTAACCATTATCAGTATCTTGATTTACACGGTCGTAGAAACCGCCTACCATAGTGTGTTTACCTACTTTACCAGTTAAACCAATATATGTGTTAGTTACATTTTGATCTTTTGTTAATTCGTTACCATTGGTATTATTGGCAACAATTCTACCATTATCACCGGATACCATGTAACCGTATGCAGCTTGTACATTAATTTTATCGTTGCCAACATTCAATTGAGCACCGTCGAATGTGCCGTCGAACATCAAGCCGCCACCGAAGGATTGACCGAAACGACCAGCTTTAGCGGATACGCGTTCGCCGAATTTATGGTTTACATAAGCGCGGTCAATTGTAGCATCTGCTTTATCTTCATTTTCAGAATTGCCTAATTCGAAGTTACCAGAAGTCAAACGAACTACAGCGTCTGTACGATCGTTTACTTTTGCGTTGAATTGTACACGTGCACGAGCGTCAAATTTGGATTTAGCATGTTCAGCATCTTTGTAACGAAGACGAGCATCACCAGTAACTTTTACATTACCAACGCGGTCTTCCAAGCGAGCTACACGAACGCCCAAGTTGTTCAATTCGTTGGAGAATTCATCAGCCAAACGGTTGATCATAGCTTGTTGTTCAGCGTTAGCGCGGTCTTGATTAGCCATAGCTTTAGCTACCATTTGAGCCATTTCGTAACGAGTGATGTTATTTTGGCCTTTGAAAGTACCATCTGGGTAACCATTGATAACACCAGCGTTAGCCAATTGAGAAACTGCTTGGTATGCCCAAGAATCTGGAGTTACGTCGGAGAATGGGTTAGCTGCGAATGCAGTAGTTACACCCAATACTGCTGTTGCTGCAAAGATTGCTGCGAATTGTTTTTTCATAGTTAAATTCCTTCTTTCTGAAAAAAATAGAAAATAAAATGTTACAAGTCATAACATTCACATTCTACTCAGTTCTTCAGATTAAGAATCTTTGGGAGTGTCCACGTTTCCTCGCCACATTCTACATCGAAGTTCTTCATTTCATGTGTTTGCTACTTCTCGTACGGTGATATTAGCATAACCATTTTTTCATGTAAACCCTTTTTTCTCATTTCCGTTCTCATCCATTAAAAACTTTTAACTGAAAATGCTTACTATATTAGATTTTATCTAGTTTCGTAGATTCATTTTTTTATCACAAAAAAATTTAAATTTTTGTACTTTCCTATTAATCGAGAATTATCATCATAATTACTATTAACTTTAGCTTATAAATAGTATAATCTTTAATAAAATATATAATAATTCTATATACAAGATTTATTATATGCATCTAATGATATTAAAGTAGTATTGCTATATAACTACGTAAATGATTAGATAAAAAAATATATATTTATGTTACTATATATATTACTATATGTATTACTATATATATACTATTATACACAAAATTAAATGTATAAGATTTTATTCAAACAAAAAAGACTTCCGAAGAAGTCTTTTTTGTTTGTGAGGGAATTAGAATTTGTAATTTAATTCTGCACGGTAGAAATCGGAAAGATCATTACCGCTTTGGTCTTTAGAGTTGAAACCATAACCAGCGGATAAACCTACGTTATCTTGTACTGCGTAATCTACGCTAGCCATGTAACCTTTGTAACCATTAGATGTATTTGTTAAATCATATGCTTGATCCCAAGTGGAGCTTACGATTGGTGCATTAGCTTTTTGGTTGAAGTATTGACCTTTCACATCCCATGTACCTTTTTTAGCGATATCGTAGTTACCATAGCCAAGACCTGCTGTCCAAGCTTGAGAATTATTTACGTTGGAAGCTTTCAACCATTCACCACCAGCCCACAATTTATTTTTATGGAAGTCCGCATTGAAACCGTAAACATTTTGATGATTTTGAGGAGTAGCAACAGCTTTACCATCTGCAACGTTATAACGACTCAAGTTGCCGCTAGATAATCTGGAGTAGAAACCACCAACGGAGGATTCTTTACCAACTTTACCTTTTAAGCCTACATAAGATACAGATGGGTTATCAGATTTGGAGTTGCCATCAGCAGCACCATCAATCATGTAACCATACGCACCTTGTACTTGAACTTTATCATTACCTACATTCAATTGTGCACCGTCAAATGTATCATCGTACATCAAACCGCCACCAATTGTTTGTTGGAAACGACCAGCTTTAGCAGATACGTTGCTACCAAATTTGTGATCTACGTAAGCACGATCGATTGTTGCTTGAGAACCTTTAGTAGAGTCACCAAATTCGTAATTACCTTTTACACGAACAACTGCTTGTGTTTTATCATTTACATTAGCATTGAATTGTACACGTGCACGGCCGTCAGTTAAGGATTTACTATTAGCTTTGTAAACACCTTTGTCTTCAGAACCTTGGTAACGGATACGAGCATCGCCAGTTACCTTTACATTACCTACACGGTCTTCCAAGCGAGATACTCGAACGCCGAGGTTGTTCAACTCGTTAGAGAACTCATCTGCCAAGCGGTTAATCATAGCTTGTTGTTCAGCGTTAGCACGGTCTTGGTTCGCCATAGCTTTAGCTACCATTTGAGCCATTTCATAACGAGTGATGTTGTTTTGACCTTTGAAAGTGCCATCTGGATAACCATTAACGATACCAGCTTGTGCCAATTGGGATACTGCTTGGTATGCCCAGCTGTCTGGAGTTACATCGGAGAATGGATTTGCAGCAAATGCTGTTGTTACACCTAACACTGCTGTTGCTGCTAACATTGTTGCGAATTGTTTTTTCATAATGAATTCCTTCTTTCTTATAAATAAGAATTTATATTTGCAGAAGACGTTCACTACATAAGTAGTATCACTATGAAAGATGTATTAGGAGTGTCCATGTTTCCTCAACTAAATTATCTATCTTAGCTCCACTTCTTTGTAGCGTAGCCTTTCTGTTGATGTGAATATACCACCACCCCAAAACTTTGTAAAGCATTTTACACAACTAAATCTTATGAAATTTCTTTCATGAATAAAAATTATCCTCAAAA
>OIEK01000098.1_pt1 | contig 49502 bp, 47 predicted proteins | sample 1581821 | NCBI WGS metagenome assembly OIEK01 (sample SAMN03281017, study PRJEB24777) | human gut metagenome | isolation source: fecal sample PR221 from 1 month old male Chinese infant, caesarean... | reverse complement strand
GTTTTGTTTGCTTTTTTAGTGTTGAAAGGCTTGAAAGGTAGTAATGATTACGTACATCATCCCCGATGCAATAATCGGACCAGCTGCAATTCCTTTTAAAAAAACGACGCCAAGAATCGTTCCAAAAACTAAGGCCACCGTAATCTCTGGTGATTGATTAATTAAACCTACTCCTTTTGAGGATAAAACAGCTACCAGAATTCCACAAAGTATCCCCAGCCATCCCATCGGTGTTTTGAATGATTGGATTAAATCCTTTAAGCCAATTTGTCCTGTAGCAATCGGGACTAAAATGGTAATTGAAATAATTGTGACCCCTAAATTAATGCCTTTATCTGACAACCACGACATGATTTTCGCACTATTTGGTAAAGCTTTTAAAGCAAGCACAACAACTGACGCAATTAATAAACTTTGATTTTTTGCAACAAACGCAATCAAGGCAATCAGTAGTAAAAAAAGCCAACTTTCCACTGGTTGTCCTCCTTTCTGATTTGGTTCTTTCGTTAACCAAACTTTCTTGTCTTTCCTATTTTAGCAAAGAACCTCTTTAATTACCATTCAGCTTCAGTAATTATTGTCTTTTTCACACGAATCTTGCTTAGAAAAAACGAGTTAAAAATTAATTTTTTCTCATAACAAGCCTTTTTCTCTTTGAAAAATTATTTTATGAAGTATACTAATATTAACTATAAAGTAGTTTACTTGCATTTATACTGGATATTCGATATCCTATTTAAGGCTCTTCAATTGAGCGAGCATCACAAAAGACATTTTAGTAGCAATTCTTGGGGAAGTAGTGCTACTAAGATGTCTTTCCTTTTTTTATTTTCACTAACGATATACGTTTCTTATATTAAAATTCACAACTCTTTATAAATAAAAGCGCCTGCCCCACAGTTGTCTGGACTGTGGGGCAGGCGCTTTTCAAGTCATTTAAACAAGCTTTAGTTTTCTTTCAAGCGATAAATACTTGGACTTGGGTTAAGAAAACCTGCTTCTAAAATTTCGATGTTAGTTAATGCTTGCTCTTTAGTTACTAGTTGCGGTGCACCATTTTTCAACGTTTCATAGACGGCATCATAATAACGACCGTAATCACCTACAGGCGTTTTAATTTGTTTTTTAATCCAGTCGCCATTGCCATTACGGTAGGTCACTTCTCCATAATACATTGGTGAATCTTCTCCAAAGCCTGGTGCATCCGGCATGATTCCGGCTTTTAAATCATTTTCTTGTTGATCTTCGCCATATTTGATGAACGAGCCATTGCTGCCATGAACAATAAAACGTGGATACGGACTAGCGACAGAATGATTCGTTTTAACTTTTACTTTTAATTTTGAACCATAATGTAAATCAACGTCAAAATAATTATCGACTGCCTCGCTCACTTCATTATTACGAATATCATAAGTGACTTGATCTGGACGCCCGAAAAGAGCAATCATGCGATCCATTAAATGAATGCCTAGTCCGTAAAACGAACCATTTTTCTTTAGGTCCTTGTTCCGTGATACTTCCTGGTCGATAATAATCAATATGCGTTTCCACTTCATTGATTTCTCCTAAAAATGCCTTGCTCTACTACTTGCTTCATCGCTAGGTAATCGCCGTCGAAACGTCGATTTTGATAAGGCATCACTACTACCCCTTTTTCTTGCCCTAAAGCAAATAATTCCTCTGCATGTTCTAACGTATCACAGAATGGTTTTTCCACAATCACTGATTTACCAGCTAAAATGGCTTGTTTGGCTAAATCATAATGTGTATGCGCAGGCGTACAGATTGTGACCAATTCAATTTCTGGATCCGTCAATAATTCATTAAGGTCAGTGGTAAAATTTACGCCTTTTTCTTTAAAGGGCGCTGCTGCTTTTTCATTAACATGTAAATCGAAAATCGTTTTCACTTCTAGTGTTTCTCGAATCATTACGTAAGGTAAATGGTAGCGGTTGGCACTTTTACCAAATCCAATAAACCCCATTTTTACTGTCATATTTTCCACACTCTTTTCTTATAATTAGATAAGTCCATTTGTTTCAATGACTTTTTGATACCAATAATAACTGTCTTTCGGGATTCTTTCTAAGGAACCTTTTTGTGTTTCATCTTGATCCACATAGACAAAACCATAACGCTTTTGATAGCCGTTGAGCCACGACAGTAAATCGGTGTAACTCCATGTACAATAACCAATAACTGAAACGCCATCCGTAATCGCCTCTTGAATCGCTTGGATATGGCTTCGCAAATAATCAATACGATACGTATCATGAATTTGTTTATCTTCTGTTAAGGTATCATATTCGCCTAACCCATTTTCAGTAATTAAAATAGGGACTTGATAGCGACTAGCTAATCGTCGTAAGGCAATTCTCAAACCTTGCGGGTCAATGGCCCAATCCCAGTTCGTTCGTTCAACATATGGATTATTTACTTTTTTAAATAAACCCGGTACCCCAGATTCCGTTTCAGACCCCTTTTCACCCGTTGTATTCATCTTCCCTATTCCAACGCCATCTAATGGATTAGCAGCAACCGTATCCGTCCGATAATAATTAATACCTAGAAAATCAGGTTTGGCTGAACGTAGTAACGCTAAATCGCCCTCTTTTATCGTTGGGGCCACACCTTGCTCCTTTAAGTAATTTAATGCGGCAATTGGGTATTCTCCCCAAAGATAGACATCTAACCAAAAATGCGACAGCAAATCTTCTGCATTTTCAGCCGCTAAAACATTGGCAGGATGCGCATCAACGGCATAAACAGGCGTATAAGCAAAGCTAGGGCCAATTTTGCCAGGCATTTCTAATTCATGAAACGCATTAATCACTGCTGCATTGGCTAAATTAGCAATATGATTGGCCTCATACATCCGTTTATTGTCTGTTACGCCGGGAGGATGCACGGCTAATTGATAACCTAACGAAGTAAACACATTTTGTTCGTTTAAACTAATCCAATAGCGAACTTTGCCACGGAAAGCGTCAAATAAAATTTTCGCATAGGCCACAAAATCAGCAATAATTTTTCTTGATTCCCAGCCACCATATTCTTTTTGCAAAACAGCTGGCAAATCCCAATGATATAAAGTTACCATTGGTTCAATTCCTGCCGCTAATAACTCATCAATTAAATCTGAATAAAATTTCAGTCCCGCTTGATTTACTTGACCACGCCCTTCAGGTAAAATTCGTGTCCATGCAATCGAGAAACGATATGCTTTTAAACCTTGTTGTTTCATTAAAGCCACATCTTCTTTGAAACGATGATAATGATCGACGGCTAAATCACCAGTTGTCTCTTTGAACGTTTTTCCTGGTAGCCGAACAAATTCATCCCAAACAGATGCGCCTTTGCCATCTTCATTCCAAGCACCTTCTACTTGATAAGCGGCCGAAGCAGAGCCCCATAAAAAATCTTGCGGAAATGCTTTTAGTTGGTGATGTTCCATTGTCATTCCATCCCTCTTTTCTGTGCTGCCCTTTTATTGTAAAAGGTTTTCACAAAAAGTACCAATCAGATCAATAAGTTCTTCTGTTTACTTTTAAAACTATATAGTTTTAAAAAGAATAAGTCAACTACTTTTATTTAAGTACTTGATTATTAAGTGGTTACGTTAAAAATAAATATATAGTTTCAACATGTTAAATTCATGGTATAATGAGAGAAATACTGGTGATAAAGGAGGACTCTGATGCGGACAAATACACGTTATAAAGAAATTTATGCAGCTATAAAACAGGATATTGAAGCAGGTGTTTATCCAATTAATCAAAAGTTACCCCAAGGTCGTCTTCTTGCAGAAAAATATCAAGTCAGCGAACTAACCATTACAAAAGCCTTACATTTGCTTGTGCAAGAAGGTTATGTTGTCAGACGACGTGGCTCGGGCAGCTTTGTTCAAGACTTTCAAAATCGAACCATTACTAAATTTTCTCCGTTAACCGGCACTTACTCAACCTACGATGGAAAAGTTGAATCCGTGGTTTTAGGCTTTGCAACAGAAGTACCTGAGCCTTGGGTGACTGAAAAATTAAGTATTACAGAAGAAGAGTTAGTCTACAAGATTATTCGCTTACGGATTATCGAAGATGTGCCCTCAATTATTGAATATACTTGGATGCCCGTTGCCCTAATTCCGAACTTGACAATGAAAGAATTGAAAGTCTCCATTTATCAATATATTTCGGAACAATTGCATCAAAAAATTCAAAGTGCGCGGGTCAGCATTTCTGGGATCCGTCCTTCTGCGTTGGAAAAAAAATATCTAAACTTAACCGATAATGATTTCCTGATGCGTGCAGAACAAATTGCTTACCTAGGCAATGGGCATATTTTTGAATACTCAATTGCGAATCATATTCCTAGTGAATTCACTTTTGAAACTGTCTTAATTGCAGAAAAATAGAAAACTTTTATGTTGCCATTTCTCATTTCTAACAAAACGATCTCTTTACTTTGAGCCAATACTTTTTGTTAGAAATGTTTTTCTACTAGTTAAAAATATTTTTCAAATTATATTTCCAAACATGAATTTTGATAAAAGTATTGCTATTTACTAGAACTACGATTAAAATATTGCTTGTAGCACTCTTTTTAATACAGATACAAGCAATTTGTTTTTTACATAGTCAATCAACCAAAGTGAGGACTTTATATGAGGAAACCCTACATTTTAATGAGCTTACTCGTTCTAAGTACCTTATTAAGTGCTTGTTCAACTGTAAGTGGCAGCCCAGCAAGTCAAAGTGCGCCCGCACCTGATGAAGTCTTGGCGACAAGTATTGGGACGTATGAAAATCGAACATTGTTGGTTCCAGATGGGCGTTTAGCCTTAACTGCCTTGCATAAAGGGAAAGATTATCAAGGCAAACCAATGTTTTATGTCCTGTTTGAATTAACCAATACAACCGAAAAAACACAAAATATTCAGCTAATGATTCAAAGTTTTATGGAAGTTAGTCAAACTGTCCACGGAAAAGCCCAAAATTTACAATATGCAGTCTTAACAGATTCACCTTTCCAAGACAAATTAGATCGTTTAGCAGATGAAATCAATCCTGGTGAAACAATCCAAGGCGCTTATCCGTATGAATTTATTAATGAGAACAAGCCGGTCCATTTTAAATTTAGAGATCGCCTTCTCAGTCTGGATGAACCCATTGCATCAGAAGAAATTACCATTACAGAAAAAAGTTTGGTCCGCTAGCTTAGCTAGCATTGGACCAAACCTTTTTATTTATTATTCAGATGGAAAAGATTCTCCTTCTATAAAACGTGTGTAAATGTGTTCGCTCTCAGCAAGTTCTCCCCGCATTAAATGAATAATTTTCTCTGCAGCCACCATGCCCCATCGATGTTTAGAATAGGCAATTGTTGCTAATCGCGGTTGCACAAACGCACCTAGTTCAGAATTATCAAAACCAATAATCCGAATGTCTTTCCCCATTTGGTAATTTGTTTCTGCAACATATTTATAGACACCGATCGCCATTTCATCATTAAAAGCAAAAACATCGACTGGTTCTGTCTGTGGTTGACTCAAAATTTTTTTTAGCAGCAGCATAACCAGAAGGTTCGGTAAAATCGCCTTGGATAATTTCATAAGGTATCCCAAAACGAGTTAATTCTCGTGTACTAACAGCCAATCGTTCTTGGCTATCATAACCTTTTTCTGGTCCAGAAAGCAGAAGAACCTTTTTTGAACCCACATTGACAAATTGCTCAATTGCCTGCGTGGCACCGCCACGATTATCCAAGAGAACTTGCCGAATATTCCTATGCTCAGTGGTTCGATCAAGGACAACGATCGAATGGCCACGTTCAGCAAACTTTTCAATTTCTTTTGTTGGAAATGTCCAATCTAAAATAATTGCCCCATCCACCATTTTTTCAGGAATGAAAAGATGTGACTTTTTACCGCTGCAGACAATCATCTCATAATCAAACAGTGCTAAGCCTTTCTTAATCCCCTCCAACAATTCACCATAAAAACTACCGCCATAATCGGCCAAATAGACACCAATAATATTGGTTTGACGGCGTTTTAATGTGCGAGCGGCCATGTTAGGAACATAGTTTAGCTCTTCAGCAATTGCTTGGATGCGCGTTCGTGTTTCTTCAGTTACCTTTGAACTACCATTCAATGCGTAAGAAACGGTCGAGATTGATACGCCTGCTTTTTTTGCAATATCTTTAATTCCTACCATGGACTACTCTCCTTTCTAATGGTAAATTTCAATAACACTTGCTTCATTTAATAATGAAAGCACCTCGTCTTTTTGAACTTCCATTCCCCCTTCTCGATAAGGGTTTTCTTCAAACTTAAACGGAACTTCTTGACCATCGATAACTATTTTCGCTGACTGATTTGGATAAAATTTATATGTGACAGGTTTATCAAACAATTGGTAAGTTAGTGTTAAACCAGACAATTTTTCTGGTAACATGGGATCAAAAACCACGCTTTGGGCCTTTTGCCGAATCCCTAAAACAGCTGTAATTAATTGATTTAAATAAATTCCCGGCCCGCTTGAATAAATTCGCCAACCACCTTTTACCCCAATACTTCCATCTTTTAGTTTACCAAAATTTTCTTGTGATTCATACCTTGTTTTAAAATCGCCATCGGAACTACTAAAATAGGCATTGGCTTGGCGTAACTCTGCATTGTGTACCACTTCTTTTAATTGAACTGGATTGATTTGCATTAATGCTTGCCAGGTTTTGTCTCGCTGACCAATTTTCGCCATCGCTTCTGTATAGCGAATGTGCGCATGAACATACTGTAAGCCAATTTCGCGACCAAAATTAGCCGCCTGTTCTGCTCGTTTAAAATTAGTGCTCACACCGCCTCGATAGTTCGCTGGTTTGTTCATTAAGCGCACGCCATCAGGAAACGTTAATTCTTTTTCAATAATTTCTAAATGATGACTTACTTGTTCCGGTGTTAATAATTCAGCTAACATACTACGAGTCATTGGCAATAATCGATATTGAATTCCTGTTTTTTGGTCATTTGGGTGAATCATTTGTTCAAAAGTTTCTGGTGTTTCCATATAAATAAACCCTGGAATCGTTTCATCCGCCAACATATATTTTTGAAAATCGTTCTTTATTCCTGCGACTAAAATTGCTAAGTGCTGACTATAAGTAGCATCGATTTCCGTAATTAAAGCCGCAAATTTTTTCAACACTTGATACGTTAAGGCAACGGTCCAACTACTAGCCATTTGCTCTTTAAGACGATTATCATAAGGTTGTAACGTGTCATCCCAATCGCCGTCACCGTAACAGGATAGAAAAGTTTCTGGTAAAAAATGTTGTTCAATATAATTTATTTCTTTTTTCAAATGTTCAAATAAAGATGCTGTTTCTTTTGTTTTGTGATTATCTTTGCGACTTGTATAAGGGATTTCCGTAGCTAAGATTGAATAATCTGCGGTTTGTTCCAAATAATCAGTCACTACTTTCAACGGCCAGACGATAATATCGCCATGGCTTTCACTGGCTTTTTGTTCTTCGTATCGGTCAAACATAAACCATTGCGGCCAGTTGCCATCGTCCTCAAATTGATTTTCAAATAGATGCTGAATAATGGAGGCCACGATCTTAGGCTGTTGCGTCGCAAAGAAAAATTCTGTCGGTCCTTGCGACACATCTCGTGTGCCCCAAGCTGCTCCACCATATTGTTCTAAGCCATGTGGCGACAAATAATGAACGAGCATATTATGAGTATACCAACGAGTTAATTGATTCATTTGCTGCACACTTGAGTCTGTGTGTGTTAACTCAAAATGATGCAACAAGCCATTAATGAATGCCAAATATTGACTTTCTGCTTTTTCAAAATCTAATGGTGTATTAACTAATGCTTGGTCCTCTATACTGCCCGTAATAAGTAGTGAAAATTTTTGGGTCTTTTCGATTGCCAAGACTAATAAGTCCGCTTCAGCTCCACCAAATAATGTGCTATCGGTTACTTGAAATGATTTATCAACTGTCAATGTATAGGTTAGTTCTGGGTAATAATTTTCTGTAGCAGAATGATTTCCCGTCACTCGAAGCGTTTTGCCAGTTTGTTCTAATTGATAGGTTGGGACTTCTTCCGGTCCTAATAACAAATGGTTAGAAACAGCCCACATATATGCATCCTTTTGACTGGTCACTTCCAATTGAATCACTCTTGAATCAGGCGAAGTGAAGGTGCGTACACGAATTGTGTCCTTTGGCAACTTATAATACCACGTAGCAGAGTTCAACCCCATTTCAAAAGCAGAAGGCATTGTTAGTAAGCGCCATAAGCCATTCTCTAAAATGTAGATTCGTTGACCAGAGCGTTTCATAACGTTTAAAGCGTTTCGGCTATTACTCATTAATTTGTTCATGGTCGTATTTCCTAAAACTACTTGTGAATTGAAAATGCCATACATATACACTGTCGTACTAAGCAAAGGTTCGTCAACCGTTAAGCCTTTACCACTTAATAAAATGTGGCCATGCGCTCTTTCCATGGCAATTTCTTTTTCTTGAAGAACAACATGATGGTAATTTTCCGTGAAAAAGGAATACGTCTGACCTGCTACTTTTTCAATTTGTGTCTGAAGGGGATAAAGTGCGGCCAACTCTTCTTCTGTTAATGGATTTCCTGTGATAGGTTCTCCTAAAAGTTTCGTAGGAGAGTCCTGTGTTTCTTCTAATGAATCGAATGTCACAGTTTCATAAATAGCTTGGAAGGCTTCTTTCGATAAAAAAGGTTCAGCTAATGCTTGCGGATGTGTTTCTGTTACCGCACCATAAAAAACAAATTCCTTACTTTCATTCGTTAATTGGACGGCTTCCGTTTGTAAAGCGGTGTAAGCAAATTCATATTGATAGACTTCATTTGCTAAATATCTTTTCCCCAATGCTTCTGGTGTGTTTGTTTGTTTAAATGAACGTCCGAAAAATTGATAGCCGTCCGTTGAGTAGCCTACTAATTTTTGAAAACTCCCTTGAATAAGGGCTGGAAACTTCTCATTTTGCGGTTGATTTTGTCTCGATAAAACAACAAGCTCTTCGCCCTCTTGCCAAATGTGATGATCAAGATACTGCGACACATACGCTTCATTTGACTGAACGGCTCCTTTGGTCGCTAAGCCAATATCTTGACCATAAACAATATCTACTAAGCCAGTTCCAGTGACATTAACCCGCCAGAACCATTGATTGCTTGGCCCCAAACGAAAGTCAACTTGGTAACGAACCGCTTCAAATTCGCCCCGCCATGTCAATTGGTTATCTGAAAGATAAAAATCACTTTGACTGTTGGAACCAATCATTGGTCGATAATTAATTGTGTCCCCTGTAATTATCCGCAAATAGAGTTGGTTCATACTGCCGTCTAAAGGATTACCTTCTAATTGATTAATCATCATGCCATAGCTATTCAATTCTTTTAAATCACCTGTCTCTAGAAATGTAGCAACTGTGTCTGCTTGCTTAAGCTTCTTTATCTGCATAACTTATCCTTCCCATCTTATTCATTTAACGTGACTGTTGCGGTTTGTACATCGCGACTATTTCCACCAATCATTACGATAAATTCACCTGCATCACTGGTTACCTGATTGTCTGAATGAACATAGCGCACCATATCCTCTGAAAGAAGAAACTGAACTTCTTTTTCTTCCTTTGGTTCCAGCCAAACTTTTTGAAAATCTTTTAACTCTTTAATTGGGCGAACCACTTGTCCCACCAAATCACGTACATAAAATTGCACGGTTTCCTCTCCAGCGATTGGACTGTCATTTCTTACTAAAACAGAGACCGTGACTGGTTGTTCTTTGGTAAATGTTAATGCACTTAGTTGAATTGGTTGATAAGAGAAATGACTATAACTTAAGCCAAATCCAAAGGGATATTTAGCGTAATTAGAGACATCTAAATATTTAGAAACATATTTTTCTTCTGGTGCTGACTCATAAGGACGCCCAGTATTGTCGACATTGTAAAAAATTGGCACTTGACCAACCGTTTCTGGAAACGACATACTTAAGCGACCACTTGGATTGTACTCTCCCCACAAAATTTCTGCTAGCGCATTGCCCCCTTCTGTTCCAGGTTGCCAAGCTTGCACAATTCCTTTTGCAACATCTATCCCTTGTAAATCTAAGGGCCGACCACTGTAGACCGTGACAACAACATTGGGATTTTTCTCAATAATTTGTGCCACTACTGCTAATTGTTTTTCGGGTAGACGAATATCACTGCGACTGGCAGCTTCCCCACTCATCCAATCTGTTTCGCCTAGTGCCACTACTACTTTATCTGCTTGACTAGCTAACGTTAAAGCCTCTTCAATGGCCGCCGCGGTCGGTTCAAAGTAATCAAAGGGTTCTTGGGCAACTAGAAGATTTGTAGTTAATTTTTGGGCACCAGCCACGAGGGAAATGGCTTCTTCTTTCTTTCCTTGCCATGACCAGGCCCCTAAAATATCTTGTGATTGGGCCCCTGGGCCGACAAGCGCGATTTTTTCTTGCGGTGTAAAAGGCAAAATATTTTCTTTTTTAAAAGACCATTGATTTTTGAGCAATCTTTTTAGCTATTTCTCGATGTTCTTTGCTTAAAATCACTTCTGCTTCCGCTTGTTCATCCGCACCACGATAGGGATTTTCAAATAAGCCTAGCTCATTTTTTAGTTTAAAATTCGCATAACTGCTTCATCAATAAGTGTTTCAGCAATCCGGCCTTCTTCAAGTAATTCTTTTAAATAATCTGGATAACACGTGGTCATCATTTCAATATCTACACCAGCTTTGATAGCCAATTCTGCTGCCTGTTTTTCATCTTTGGCAACGCCATGAGGAATTAATTCTTTAATCGCTCCCCAGTCTGAAATCACAACCCCTTCAAAGCCAAATTCATTTCGTAATACGTCTCTAAACAGCCATTGGTTGCCTGTAGCAGGAATCCCATCCACTGTATTGAAGGACGTCATGACAAGTTTTGCACCCGCATCTAATCCAGCTTTATAGCCAGGTAAATACATTTCTCTTAGCTGCCGTTCAGACATATCTACCGTATTATAATCCCGACCAGCTAAGGCACCACCATATGCCGCAAAGTGCTTCACGCACGCGGCTACTCGCCAATTGTCTTCTTTTAAATTTTCTCCTTGGTAACCTCTAACCATTGCAGCAGCTAAGCGGCTGTTGAGTAATGGATCTTCACCTGTTGACTCCATGACACGTCCCCAACGTGGATCGCGCACTAAATCAACCATTGGTGAAAAGGTTACATGTAATCCTGAAACAGCAGCTTCTTTTGCTGAAATCTCCGCCATTTTTTCAACCGCTGCTTCATCCCAAGTGCTTCCTAAAGCCAAAGGAATCGGAAAGATGGTTCTGAAACCATGAATAATATCCGCCATTAAAAGTGTTGGAATATTTAATCGATGATTTTGCATATATTCTTTTTGAACACGTTTTGCTTCGTTTGCACCGGAAACACCCAATGTTGTCCCCGCCGTATCAATCGTTTCTTGACTTAGTCCTAGCTCTGACATAGGGCCGGTCTTTTCTTCTGCTTTATCTGAATAAAACGCTGCTGCTAATTGTAATAATTGATTAATTTTCTCATCAATTGTCATTTCTTCGACTAATTGAATCAGTTGATTTTCTTTCATACTCTCACCTTTCTTCAATACATACTTCTGCTTCTAAAGGAAAATGGTCGGAGGGAAAACGTCCATCAATACTATCTGTTAAACTTGCGGTTTGCTGTACTTGCCAACCTTTTACATAAATATAATCAATTTCTTCTAATTCCGCCCAAGGTTTTGTGTAAGTAAAATTTTGAAATGTTCCTCTTGGGCCATAATGAGTAGCTAAATTTTTGCTATCTTGAAATTTTTTTTGAACAAGTTGATGAACCTCTTCCCCCGACTCTGCATTAAAATCGCCCATTAATAAAGTTGGATACTGTGCAATTTTGTCATGTAACTCCTCTAAGATAACGGTCATTCCTGCTAAACGAGCATGAGCTGAAATATGATCCAAGTGAACATTGATGACTAAAAAAGGCGTATTTTGAGTCGTTTCCTTAAATAGTCCCCACAAAGCAATTCTTGGACAGCCAGCTTCAGGATGGATACTTGGCTGCTGAGGTGTTTCAGATAACCAAAAATACCCTGTATCAATAGCCTGAATTTTTTGTTCGTTATAGAGAATCGCTAGTCCTTCTCCTTGACCATCCCCTTCTCTTTCCGCAGAAAGACAGGTGAATGTTGTATACGCCTTTAAATCCCTGACTTGATTCGGTCGTACTTCTTGAATACAACAAAGGCTCCAATCATGAAAATTGATTAACTGACAAACAGCCTCTTTACGAAAAGACCATTGCCAATCTTGGTCATACTCTGTATCTACCCGGACATTATACGTAGCTATTTTCATTTTTAACCTCCTGCAATAGTTGTTGAATTTGACGCATTTCACGACGGATCTGGGTTGTTTCACCGCCACCATGACCTTTTTTCCAATATACTCTGACTGCTTTTCTTGCCTTTATCTGATGATAAGAAGGGAAAAAATCTTTCATTGGACATATCGGATCGTGACTCCCAACAGAAGCAAAGACTGGATTTTTAATTTGCGAAACAAAGTGACGACTATCAAAATAAGGAAGAACCGCGGCAATTTTTTCATGCGCTTGAGGATGCTCTTGTAAGTACTGATGAATAATTTGATACGAACCCGTTCCTTCTGCTACTCGATTTTCTAAACAAGAATGACTTGGAACATCTGCAAAAGTAGCTAAAATCGGGAAGTCGACTAAACTGTTCACCATTAACACTACGCCACCCCCTTGGGAACCACCACGAAGAATGATTTGGTCCTGATTAATTTCAGTAAAGGTACGCACCACTTCTACGCTACGTAAATGGTCGGCAAACAAACGGCGTTGGTACCAATCTTCTTTGTCTAGAAATCCTCGTCCCATTGGTGCTTCATGCCAAATTGTTTGATATGGCACGCGATCTTTGGTTAATCCCCCTTGACCTCGATTATCAATGACAAACAAGCACAACCAATTTGTGTCCAATGAGCAAATTGCCAAGGTTCTTGAATATGATTCATATAGCCTAAACAGTCAATCACTATTGGCTGTTTCCCCGCCGTTTTAGGAAGTAACAAATAGCCAAAGATGCGCTCACCTAGGAAACTTAAAAAGTCGACCTGTTCCACTTGAACATTTTCCAATGGATAGTCAATGACCCGCCGATGGATATCTAGCGGTATTTTTTGAAGTTCTTCCTTTGTCTTTTCCCAAAACTCAAAATACTCATTCATGTTCCACACCTAACACTTTCTGAAAAAACGCAACTTGAAGAAAAGCCGTTGTCCCGAATCCTAACGCAATATATAAAAACAAATTAAGCTTATAGAAAAAAACAAACGTTAAAAGAGGTAAAATAAACAAAATAATCGCATTTGCACTATTACTTAAGACCACATAAACCGTCTCACCTAGTGTCTTTTTAACGGACCAATTAAAAACGGAAAAGAGAAAAAGAAAACTCGTCAAAAATAATGCAACAAAACTTAATAGAAAAATAGCTAAGAAACCTAAACTAGTGGCTATTTTAAATAAACTTGTTACGACAATACCGCCCAGTAAAAAAGCAACGAACAAGACACCTGTTAAAATAAAACCTCGCATGATGTTATTTTTTAATGCTGTCCAAAACGTTCGCAAAACAGGAATATCTTTTTCACGATACAAACGATAGATCGTTCGATACAACGCAATTAAGCCGACACCGCTAAAGATGCCTGTTATACAGGTAATTAAAAAGAGAAAATTAATAATGATCAAGTTGGCAATAAAAGAAAAAATCCGATAATACCAACCTTCATATGCAAATAGCTTATTCATATTAAAAGAGAAAAGCGGATTTCTCGTTGCTTTATCCGCTTTTCTCTCCTCCTCTCTTACTTAAGTTTGTCTCTGTTTTCCGCCATTTTCTCAGATTTTATTTTTTCAATTGCATCCCATTTATTTGATTTTAAGAATGCTTTGTAGTCTTCTAAAGATTTGTCAAAGGCTTTATCATCTTTCGCACGAATCATTGAAATAACGGTTGTATTTAGTTTGGTTTCAATCGCTTCATTCGCCCGAGCTTCCGGCGTTCCCGCATCTGGATTAATATTTTCAATTACGAAATGTGGGACTAATTTTCCTTTGCCCCATTCTTGCATTTGCGTTAAGGCACTTTCCATTGGCACTTTTAGTTTATTAACACGGTCATTGTTAAAGTATAGGAAACGACTAATGCCATATTTTTTGTTGTAGGCATCATTGTCTGTTTGTTCTAATTTTTTCACTTCTGGTAAATAATCAATTTTTCCTTGATCATTGTACGCATAAGTAACTCCTTCAACACCATATTTTGTTAAAATTTGTCCTGGTTCATCAATTAAATATGTGAATAGTTGAGTGACTTTCGCTGGATCTTTCGCATCTTTCGTAATGTAATTACTTAACCAACCTGAAATGCCGGTTTGATTTAATGTTGGTTTTCGGCCAGAAGTGCTACTTGGTCCATCAATGGCTATATAACGTGTGCCAGATTTTTTCATAAATTCTGTAAAGTTCCCACCTTGACCGCTGGTTCCAGCAACGAGCATGGTTGCATAATTTCCTTGTTTCACTTTTTCATCAAACGTTGCCCCATCATCTGTGAAGCTATCATCACTAATATTTCCTGCTCGGTAAACATCATTAAATGTTTTTAACCATTCTAAATATTCTTTATCTAAATTTCGATCATAGTATTTACCATTTTTATCCTCTAAAGGAACACCTAAGAAGTCTTGTAATTTGTCTAAAAATGGTCCTGCACCATCGCCCACTGTGGTGAAGCCCATTGGGGTCATCTCAGGATATTTTTCTTTAATCTGTTGCATGACTTTTTCAAAATTTTCTGGTGTTGAAACGTCTGGCTTGCCTAATGCATTATAGACATCTTCACGAATAACAAAATTATCATTTACTGGGATATTTCCACTTTCATAATCCGCTTTTGTATTAGAGTAATTAGGGTAACCATATGTTTTTCCATCCTCTAAGGCATACCATTTAAACGTATCTTGGTTAACAACTTTCATTAAATAGGGGTCATATTTTTTAGCTAAATCGTTTAAAGAATAGGCCCAAGAATCTGCTTTCAATGCTGCTTGTCCAGTTTTTTCAGTTAATGTCACGATATCAGGCATATCTCCACTTGAAATCATGGCATTTAATTTTGAATCATCGCCGGAAATAAATTCAATATCCACATTTAAGTCTTTTTTAATCTGCGCAGTGGTCACGTCTTTTCCAAAAGGCAGCGCCGTCCAATCTGAGTTAATATACCATTTAATCTTGGTCGGTTCTTTCTTCTTATCTAACTTCCAAGCAGGCGTCTTTTCATCTAATTCATACCGATCCTTAATTGAGACATCTGAGCTAGCTTTCTTTTCCCCACCGCTACAGGCCGCTAAACTAACGACCGCCGTTGCCACCAATAAACCGCCTAAAACTTTTTTCATATTGTTCCCTACTTTCTTTATTCTTTTACTGCACCGGCCATCATACCGCCGATAAAGTGTTTTTGTAGTAATGGATAAATGATTAAAATTGGTATCGTTGTAATGACAATTGTTGCCAGCTGAACACCACGTGTCGTTGCCTGCACCGCCATATCTGTACTGCCGCTCTCTGTCATGGTACTCAAGTTGGATTGAACAATAATTTCATAAATTTTCATCTGCAATGGATACAGATATTCTTTGGTAATATATAATTTCGTGGTCATAAAGTCATTCCATTGACCAACCCCATTAAATAAAATAATGGTGGCTAATGCCGGTTTTGTTAAAGGTAAAAAGATTTTATAAAAAATTTGAAATTCACTGGCGCCGTCTATTTTGGCGGATTCTTCTAAAGATGGTGGAATTTCTCGGAAAAAGTTCATTAAGATGACTACATCATAATAGCTAAATAAAGCTGGAATGATATATACCCAGAAAGTATCTAAGAGTCCTAATGACTTAATCAAAAGATACGTGGGAATCATGCCCCCACCAAAGTACATTGTAATAACACCCATCGTTGTATAAATGTTACGCCCGACTAGTCTAGATTTACTAAGTCCATAGGCGACAATTGCACAGAACAGCGTATGCGTCGACGCACCGATGACTGTTTTTAAAACAGAAATCAAAAACGCTCGCGGAATGCTACTATCCGAAAAAACTTTCCGATAATTTTCTAGCGTAAATCCTTTCGGCCATAAAACCAAGCCTTTACCGGCTAAACCCGAACTTGACGAAACTGAGGAAACTAAAATATTCCAAATTGGCACGATAATTAATAAAGAAAACAACACAAGAATTAACGTATTGAAAAAGTAAAACCATTTGTTTTCTTTTGATTTTCTTTTAATCACAGCTGTTGCCTCCTTTATAAAATAACCGACCGACCATTGTTCATTTTTTCTAGTAATGCGATCTGTAATGACTAATAAAACAATTGAAATAACAGAAATCCCTAAACCAACTGCCGTCGCATAAGAAAAGTCCCCTTGCGTTAGCCCCATACGATAAACAAATGAATTAATTACTTCTGATTTGTTTTGGTTTTGAGCATTCATTAAAACCAACGTTTGATCTAAGTTCGATCCCAATAAACCGCTAACATTTAGAATTAAGTTCAACGAAATAATCGGCGCTAATAAGGGCAAAGTAATCGTTCGGATTTGTGTTAATTTTGAAGCACCATCAATTCTCGCGGCTTCATAAAACGTTGGATCAATGCGAGACATACCAGCAAGATAGAGAATCGTGCCCCAACCTACTTCTTTCCACAAATCAGAAAGAACAGCAATCCACCAATACTTATCAGGATCTAACAAATGATTGACGCCCTGATTCATTAAGCCTAACGACATCATGACTTGGTTGATAAAGCCATTTGTTGAAAGCCACGAAATCAACATCCCGCCTAAAACGATCCAAGAAAAAAAGTGCGGAATATAAGAAATTGTCTGAATCACTTTTTTTAAATGTCCATCTCTCATTTCAAAAATCATTACCGCTAAGATAATCGGAATAGCGAATCCTAAAAAAAGTTTCATTAAACTAATCGCTAAGGTATTACGAACTGCTTCCCAAAAAAACTATCTTCCATAATGATTCGAAAATTTTCAAGTCCAACCCATGGTGCAGAAGAAACCGTGTCAACAATCGTATAATTTTTAAAAGCAATGATAATTCCATAAATTGGAATGTAGTTAAAGACAATCATGAATGCTACACCCGGAAGTACCATCCAATGCAATTGCCGCTGATCATAAAACTTTTTTAGTTTTTTCATAAGCAGGGTTCCTTTCTTTTTAGTGAAACGTTTCTACAAACAGATTATACATTCACTTCAAACAGTTGTAAACCCTTACATTATGGTTTTATTTAAAAATAACAGCATTAAAAAGCGCTATAGACCATTTATAAAGAAATTGTTTTCCCTGCTTCTTTTTCCATAAAAATACTCTTTTCTAGATATTTTAAAGCATTTTATAGAAACGTTTCACCAAAATATGAACATCTTTTTCTTAAAAATAATTCTGTTAAATAACAGAAAAAAGTCTGGTCGGATTGACCAGACTTTTTAAATATAGATAGTAAAATGTGTAATTTCAGGGATCACCCCAAAACGGGCATGAATGGCGGTCGTTCCTAAGCCTGTATTAACATATAGTTGCGTTTCTTGGTCCAACTGATACAATCCTCTGGTATACTTTTCTGCTAAAACATTTGTGATTGGATAAAAAGGAATCCAAATTTGTCCGCCATGGCTATGTCCTGCTAAAACTAACTGTGTACCCGTACCAACAAATGCATCCGCGACATCTGGTTCATGGGTCATTAATAACGCATAGTCATACGTTTCTCGATAGGATAATGTTTCTGAAACGGAAGGATTTCCTAATAACGAGTCATCTAAACCACCAATAAAAAGACGGCGTCCATCTGCTAAGGTTACTGTTTCTCCTTGGTTTTTCATAACGGTAAAGCCACTGGCCTCCATGACTTCATCATACACCGCAGAAGCACCGCCACCATAATCATGATTTCCCCAAACTGCATATTTTCCAATTGTCGCTTGTAACTGTTTTAACTTTTCAATCATCGGTTCTTTTTGTTGCGGATTTTTGGCATAATTGTCAAATAAATCACCTGTAAAAACGATAATATCTGGTTTTTCACGATTGACTTTTTTTATGACTTTATCTAACCGCTTCGTCTCATAAAATTCTGAAACTTGTATATCCGAAAGTTGCACAACATTCAATGGTTCTCGTTGATTTTTCTTTCCCAAAGTCACCTGATTAACGTGAACTAAATTCGGCTCAATCTTCCACGCATAGATTGGGAGTGCGATAATTAAGAAAAAAAATAAGAGCATTATACTTAAACCAATTTTTTTAACCACATCACTCGCTCCTTTCTTTTCTTTGATTTCCGAAGACTTAGTATAGAGAAAAATCTTCTTAACCACAATCTAAAACAAAGGAAATTAAGGCTTTGTTAAACAACCTAAAGAATTTCCACAATCTCTTATCCTTTCTTAGCTTTTTTATAAAAAAAAGCTAGATAATTTCATCTGTCGATGAAATTATCTAGCTAGAACATTCTTCTCTTAATGATGATGTTTTCGAAACGTTTGATAACCAATTAAGCAAAATAAAATCCCCAATAAAATCATTCCAGTTACTGAAAATAAGCCTGCTAACATCTTTCGCATCCTCTCTGTTGCTAAACTTCCTTATTTGTAGTCACTATTTCTTGTTGTAAAATTGGTTGAAATAGACGACGTTCTGCTAATTTTCTTGCTAAAATTGCTTCACTTTTTTTCGTAAAGATACCTAAGTTATGGCGCTTGCCTTTCAAAGAGATATAAGCCAGCCATTTCCCAGAAGCGGTCTGGCTCACTCCTTTGTGTCCACTGCTATTATTTTTGGGGCGTTTACTTTGTAACTTCCCTGGAATTACGCCAGCAACTCTTTGTCGGTAATCCTTCTTTTTACGATGACCGCAACTTTTGGTATGGCCATTCAACAAATTTTCACAGCGAACCCAGCAAGATTGTCCGCACGAACACAGACAATACGCTTTCATTGTCTGTTGAATACTTTCAATCCGTACCACGACTAATTCATGATAGTTTTTTTTCAACATTGTTTGATAGCGATGGTGAGCACATTTCGTTCGATACCCACGAATTAGTTGTCTTCTTGAAGCTTCTGCATAGCTCCCACAAGAACAGCGACAGGCCCAAACAATCAGCCCTTCTTTTCTTTTTGCCGTTGGTGCTACTACTGTCAACTCACCAAACTTTTGACCAGTTAAGTCTTTATAGTTAACTGCTTGTCTCAATTGACTATCCTTCGTATTCTTGTTCTCGCCACATCTCGATTGGGTCTCTCTCATAGTGCTCATTTTTCTGAGTCTCTCCCTTTCTTAGTTCTCTGACTACCTCAGCAAATACTTGCCAATCTTTTGTTTCCGGCAAATGACGCCATGTCAATTGACGACACCGTACTTTCGAACTATAAAAATCGGACAAATACAAATCGGTTTCTAAGGTTAATTTGTGATCAATCATAACATCCATATAATTGAAAGAAGCAATAATTTTTGCAATAAAGCGGTTATAATCCTCCCCACCAGAAAAATCAACAAATACATGAATCGTTTTTTCAATTGCGCAAAAAGAACGATCATTTAACAAACAAAACATAAAATCATAGTATAGATGCACGCGTTCATACATTAAAAATTCGTTTTTGATGCAGCGACTCTGTCTTTTGTATAAAACCATCTAAGGCGCGATGAATTTGAGGAAACCACTCTTCAAAGAAACTGCTCTGCTTGGCGGGAATAAATGCAGCCACTGAAAAGTATAGGCGGTCCCAGCGATAACAAATCAACTTTAATTTTTCTTTTGTTTCCACCGTAATTCGCTTTTCAAAGAAAGGAATAACACTATTCATATGATCAATAAATTCGTCTAACATGGTTAACTTATCTGGAAAAACAATCGGACTATCAATGTATTCATTTAAACTTAAAAAAAGAAAAATATATGAAGTCTCTTTGCCAAAATCCTCTTTAAAAAGAGGGGTTTCGCTTGTATAAATTTTTTCAAACGCATGCTGTAAACAGCTAGGCACATGAACTTCCGTAAAAGAGTCCACTACATGATCAGAAAATACACGAAAACGTTGGATCGTTAAAAGAATAAATAGTTGTGCGCTTTGATTAAGACTAAACGTTCTTTGATACATCAGTTGTAAATCGTTTATAAATCGTTTAATGCCAGGACTATTTTCCATCAAAATGTTAGGCAGCCTTTCTTGATTACTTCCATAAAAATAATACAAGCATTGAAAACAAAAACTTCGGATATTTTTCTCTTCTCCAACCAAGCCTGTTGACTTTAATTTAATATGCCAATTAGCTAAAATCAGATTTAGTTTATACGAGAAGGCATAAATTTTGCTTTTGCTCATAAAATGAATTTGAGAAAATTCTTGAATCGTGTGCTTTTGATAGAGGCCCACATCAAGAAGCAACTTGGCCATTAGTGATTGATCAAAATAATATTTTCTTAAGGCTTGATAATCAATTTGCGATAATTTTTGCGCACTAATCAGTCCTTTAGCTGGAAAAAGAATTTGACTCCTTGAAGAAATCTGTGTACATTCATAATTTATTTGACGGCACAACGATTCTAACTTTTGAGTGGATAAATCAAAATATCCATAAAATTCTTCTTTTAATAATGGACCTTCACTATTCATAAAAGTTTGATAAATAAGTAATTTATCTCGGAATTCTTGGTCTAATAATTCATCTAACAAAGTAGTCACATTTTCAACTCCAAACTATCACGCCTTAAGTATCTATTTTTTTAACAAGACGTGAGTGTCAATCTTGCTTATTTTTTCCACAAATTTAAAAATGATTCTTTCAATATTTAGGAATCTTCATAGAAAAGTATTATTTTAACCAAAAAAGCCCCCTTGCGTCACCAAGGAGGCTTTTTTTGTTATTTTTTTACTTTAAATTTAAAGAAAAGCTGATTTGTTTGACTAATTTTCTGTTTCTTTTCTAGCCTATTCGTCAAAAATGATTGAAACTTTTGGTTCGTCTTCTATACTATCTTCCTATAAAGTTCTTACTCTTTTAAGTATCAGCTTCTGTCAATAAAAGTCCTCATTTGGCATTGCTAATCTGAATACAGTATGACTACTTGTTGCCGCTATTTTTTGCTGTTATTTTACTCTTTAATTGAAGCGCTAGAAACGCTGTCAACTGTTGGCTTTTCGGTCGCTGACTCTTCTTCATGGACTGATGCACTTGAGACACTATCTGCCGTTTCTGGCGCTTCTTTTTTGGAGGCACCACTGACTGCATCGACGTTTTTTCCACCGACTAATTCTTGCCCAGTTTGTTTTAAATACCAATCAACAATTGGTTTAAAGTCTAAAATATACTCATTAATTCCCGCGTAATTTCCATTATCATCATACATCGCTTGATAGTTATGCACTACATAGGTATCTGGTCCGTGCATTGGAACATGAACGCGAATAGCATCTGTTTTTCCTGACCGTAATTGTTGAATCACCCATTCTACATTTTTCAATGCTTTTGGCGGATGGCAATTCGCTAATGGATTACCAACTTGTCCTGGTTGCCGTTTAGCAAACATTTCTTCAGCAGCCATTTTTTTATTGTAATATAAAAATTGATTGTTACTGTCTGCATAAGTCAATTCCATTGGCATTGATTTTAAGAAATAATTTAGCTGATCTACGGTTAAAATGCCTCGATCTAATTTTACATATGTGTCGCCTTCCACAGCCTGAACCGCTTCTGCTGCTTGTTCTACCCAATCATCTGCTGCCATATCAACCCCTTCGATCGTTGTTTCAATGGTTCCTTTTGCATGTAAATCCTCAGGTAAGTCTTTTGGCTTAGCTCCTTCTAATTTTGAAATCACATCAATGAATTCCACGAATTTTTGTAATGTGCTTTCTAAAAATTGACGTGTTCCCTCCGCAATTAAGTTGCCGTTTTCATCAAATGCTTCTTTAGCTTTCCCTAATAAAAACTCGTTCCCAGGCATCACGATTGCATTGACACCAGGTGCATCAAGAATTTGACGGAGATGTAATTGCGCACGCGAGGTTCCTTGATCATAATAAGAGCAACCAACAATCATTACTGGTTTATTTTCCAGCGGATGAATTTTGAATGATAACCATTCTAACACACTTTTCAAACCGGCAGGAATGGTATGGTTATGTTCGGGCGTCGCAATAATTACGCCGTCTGCTTGTAAAATTTTGCGATTCATATTCTGAATCAAGACACTGTTCGTTTGATCCTTACTTTGATTAAACATTGGAATATCTTTAATTTCTAAAATTTCCAAGTCGAACATTTTATAAAACTCTTTGCCAATATATTGCAGTAGTAACCGATTATAAGAAGAATCAGCGTTTGATCCGACGATCCCAATTAATTTCATTTTATTCACTCCATTTCGTTAAATCGTTTCCCATGAGAAATTTTCTGCTTCTTTTTTATTTTGCGCATGCGCATGTTTCAGCTGTTCTGTAATTTCAATAAATACACAAAAATCTGCAAACAGACCAGCTAGTTTATCTATTTGTTCTGAATCTTTTAACGCATTGTTTTCATCAAAAGCTTGTAAGGAATGCGCTAATAGAAATTCAGAGCTTGGCATAATTCGTGCTTTCAATTCAGGAGCATCTAAAATTTGACGCAGATGCGCTTGTGCTCTAGAGGAACCTAACGTGCCATAGGATGCACCAGTAATCATAACTGGTTTATCAACAAACGGAAAAATCCCGTAAGATAACCAACTTAGGGCATTCATCAAAGAAGCCGGCACCGCATGGTCATATTCAGGCGTACTGATAATGACGCCATCTGCTGCTTCAATTTTTTCAGCAACCGTTTTAACTATTTCTGGCAAAACTTTGTCTTCTGGCTTGTTAAACATAGGAAAGTCAACAATTTCAACTAGTTCAATGTCAGCCTCCTGCGCAAAATAGTGTTGCATAAATTGCAAAAGTTGACGATTGGTTGATTGCTCTGAGTTCGTTCCTACTAAGCCGATAATTTTTTTCATAATGAGCTGTCCTTTCTTTTTCGGTTCTATGAATGGATAATGTGAAGAGTATCTGCTAATCCGCTGCTATATAAAATTTGCTGGTCTTGTGTAATGATGACTCCTTCAATCCCATCTAGTTGATTGAGGATTTCAAGCGCTTCTGGAATTGGATAACCAAATAAACGCGTTGTCCAAATCTCACCATCCACTGAAGCATCCGAGATAATTGTGATGCTGGCCATTTCAGTTTCCAATGGGTATCCGGTTGTCGGATCCAACAGATGGTGATAGACTCGCCCAGCTTCGGTTAAACTTCTTTCATAAATGCCCGACGTCACAACCGATTGATTAGCCACTTCGACAAGTAAGCTGATTGTTTCTCTGGATTCTTGCGGATTGCGAATACCAATTCGCCATTTTTTGTTTTGATGCGTAGAGGGCCCCAACGTCACAATATTGCCGCCCAGATTAATCAAAGCAGACGTCACATGGACTTCTTTCAAATAGGCAATTAGTAAATCAGCGATATAGCCTTTTGCTAAAGCCCCCAGATCTAATTTCATTCCTTCTTCTTCCAAAAAAACCGTTTGTTTTAAGGGATTTAAGTGAATCTTTTCTGGATTAATTTTTTTCAAACAGGCTTTAATTTCCTCGTCTGACGGGACACGGGCATCTTTAAAACCGATTCGCCACGTTTGAACTAACGGGCCAATGGTAACATTCAAATGACTAGCTGGATCACAACTATGTTTTTTCCCTAATGCAATTAATTGATACAACTCTGGATGAACGCTGACTGGTTTTTGCCCAGCCTGTTGATTGACAGCCATCAGTTCCGAAGTTGAATCATTTGCACTAAAACGTTGTTCATAAGTGATCAATCGTTGATGCACTTCTTCTAGAATTTTTTCAGGTTCTTCATGGTCTACAAATACATCTATTACTGTGCCCATCAAATAAATAGTTTGACTTTGTTGCACCTCAAGACTTCCTCTCCACGAAAGATTGTGTTTTATTTCACATTTATTCACAAATGAATCATACGCCTTTATTTGATGCCAGTCAAGTCGTTTATATATTTTTTTATATAAAATAACGACCTTAAAATTTTCATTTAAGGTCGTAACGCGTCTTGAACTCTTTTAAAAAAACGCTTTTTTTATTATATTTTGAAAATAAATATATATAATTTTCTATATAAACTAATTATTCTTAGATAAAATTGTTTCTTTCAATGTTTGAATTGCTTCCAACAAGATGCGGTTTTTATTGATTTTTGCATACGCGCGGGCATCTTGTAGTAGTTCTAAAATTTGCTCTTGCGGCTTTTCTTCAGCTAAGGCATTTTTCGCAAGCTGGAAAGCTGCTCTTGCCAAGTAATACGTGACGTGATTATCAGAACAGATGGAAATCGCATACTCTAACAAAGCATCACTTGTTTCTAAATCGCCTTTTTCTGCATAAAAAACACCACAGTGAAAGACAACATTTAATACTCGCCAAGTATCTTCCATTGATTGAATAGTATAAAGATAAATTTCCTTGAAGACCTTATTGAAATAAAATTCGGCTTTCTCAATTTCGCCTTCTTTGGCATAGGCCATGCCAATTCCAGTAAAAGCTAACAAACGGTAAATATCGCTCGTGTATTTTTGCTCTTCAAACAGAAGTTTTTCAAAGGTAAATAAGCAATCCATCAACGAAGCATTTTGAAAAATCATGACAAAGCCTTGTAAATAATAATATTCTAATAACAGTTGGGAATCTTTGATTTCATCAAAAGGAATATTTTTTAAAATTGTTTGCAATTGGTCATGTTCGCTGGTAATCAAGAAGAATTCTGCTTCTTCCATTTTTTCAAGAATTTCAGGTTGTTTAATTCCTACACGCGGGAAGAGTTCCCCCAAAGGTAGCTCTAAACGATTGCATAGTTGGATCAATATTTTTAAAGTTGGGACTTGACCATTCTTTTCAAAGCGACTAACCGTAACTTGCGTACAAATCCCTTTAGCCAATTCACTTTGCGACAAACCACGTGCTTTGCGTTTTTCTATAAACCGTTGTATATTCATTGCTTTTCCTCTCATTCTCATCTTCTCAAACTTACTATAATACAACTTACCTTAAAAATATATATAGAAAAAGAAAAATGTTTATAACAAAAAAGAACACAGACAACTCTTTCATTAAAAGTTTGTCTGAGCTCTATTAGAACCTGAATCACTAAACGTCAATTCAGCGTTATTTAATCAATCCGATACGTCATACTTGCTTTGTTTAGAGAGCAGCTCTTTTTTTAGCTTCTTTCACAAACGTATTCATGGCCTGATATAATTTTTCCTTGATTTCTTTGAGATTAGCTTGTTGTAATTCTTTATTGGCAACTAACTGTTGACCGTTCACCCAAACGGCTTCAACATTGCTAGCATTTGCTGAATAAACCAACGCTGAATAGGCATCAAAAATCGGAAACATATTAACTGATTGCGTTTCAATTAATGTTATATCCGCTTTTTTGCCCACTTCCAATGAGCCGACTTGCTCCGCCAAACCTAATGTTTTAGCGCCCCCATCGTTGCCAGATAAACAATTTCTTTCGCAGGAAACAAGGAGCGATCTTGGTGTGCTGTCTTATGAAAATTCGCAACCATGCGCATTTGGGTGAATAAATCTAATGTATTCCCACTACTAGGTCCATCCGTGCCTAAACCGACAATAATCCCTTGATCAAGCATTTGCTTAATTGGCGCTACGCCTTTGGCTGATTTAGTATTCGCACCGATACAATGAGCGACACGCGCTTTTCCATTAGTAGCAGCTAAACTCGCAAGATCTTCATCTGTTGCCAAAATACAATGCGCTAAAATAAACGGCTCGCTCAAATAACCCAGTTCTTCTAAGAAAGCAATTGGTGTTTTTTGATAGGCTTTTTCAAACTCAGCCATTTCATAAGTCATTTCAGCAACGTGCATGGTCATAGGAACTTGGTATCGCCGACTAAGTTCAATAATTTTTGCTAACACTTCTGGTGAGTTGGTATTCGGTGCATGCGGCGCAAGCATAGGCGTAATCAACGGATGACCTTGCCACTTGCGAATAAAGGTTTCCGCGTAAAAAAGACCGCCTGAAGGTTCTGGACTATCACAAGTGGGCATATCAATGATCGTCTCTCCGAGCAAAGCACGAACACTCATTTTTTCACAACTTTTAGCAATTTCATCTTCAAAATAATACATATCACAAAAGCTCGTAATACCACTCAGTAACATTTCAGCAATTGCATAATCACTACTGCATCCTACTAATTCTTTTGTCATGAATTGTTCTAATGGAAAAAGAAAACGCCGGAGTCGATCTGGCACATCGTCTCCTAACGAACGAAACGGAATCATGCCTACATGGGTATGGGTGTTAATCATCCCAGGTATTAAAATTCCATTTTGACCATCGATTACTTGATTTGCAGCCATTTGCTTTTCATCAAGTGTGGTCATTGGTGCTAATTCCACAATTGTGTCTTCTTCAATCACTAAATAGCCGGCTTTGATTTCTGAAAATTGCTCATCCATTGTTAGTATATGCACATTTTTAATGAGTGTTTTCATGCAAAAGAACTCCATCCTCTGGAAAAACTAATGGATAGAAACGTTGTGACTTCGTATCCATCATCCCAAAATCTGTCACTTTAATGGCTGGCGAGACAGGCAATGATAGTGTGGAAAAGGACATGATTTCATTCATATTTTGATAGCCTAACGCTTGCATAGCTTGTCGAACTTTTTGTAAAGAAGCGCCTAATTGTTCAATCGGTGCTTGCGATAAAATCCCACCAATTGGTAAAGGACAAGTTGCCATCACTTGCTGATCCGAAGCAACCAAATAGCCGCCTTGCATCGCTAATAATTCATTCTGCGCTAACAGAATATCCTCAATCGTATTACCCATCACCATTAAATTATGATGATCATGGGCCCAGGTTGTCGCAATGGCTCCTTTCTCGGAAAGGGGTTGATCCATTAAAGAAAAAGAAATATTACCATTTTTTCCGTAACGTTCCATCACAATTAATAAGGCACAGTTGGCTTTTTGCCATTGCAACAATCCATTTTCAACAGGAATTTCTTTTGTAATTCGCTCTGTAAATGTGCCAATTTCTTGTTTTTGAATCACATTACAACGAACTGTTTCTTTTGTTGTAGCCACCTTTAAAAGTAAATCTTCTTCTGTTAACCTTTTACATTGGATGGTTTGTTGATAAGTGGCTGGAAACTCTTCGATTTTTTCTGGATAATGGAAGGGCTCACCTTTTTCAAAAACGACCTTTCCAGATTTATAAACCGTATTAATATCAAAACTTTCTAAGTCATTTAATAACAAAAAGTCAGCTTTTTTACCAGGTGCAATTTCGCCACGATCATGGAGACCCATTCGTTTGGCCGGCGTATAAGTTGCCATATAAATGGCTTTTTCGATAGGCAACCCTGCTTGAACGGCTTTTTTGACATTTTCATTTAGATGACCTTTTAGCAAATCATCAGCCATCACGTCATCCGTGATAATACTTGCATAATTGTAGAAGTTATTGTCTACTATCACCTGAATATTTTCAGGAGTGATTGATTTATTTTGAAATTGAATAAAGACGCCCGCTTCAATCTTTTCTTTTAACGTTTTAGGAAATTGATGGGTATGATCTGAAGTGATACCGCTATATAGAAAATCTGCTAACTCTTGATCTTCGATTTTAGGACAGTGGCCTTCTAAAGGCATGGTTGGTCGTTGTTTTTGACACAAATCGATAATTTGACGAATTAAAGAATCTGGCTCATAGGAAATCCCTTTAAAATTCATGGCTTCCCCTAAACAAATCACTTTTGGTTCTTTGAGTAATTCTGCTACTTCTGCTAAGCCGATAATCCCACCAGTTGTTTCTAATTCGGGAGTGGTCGAAGGAACCGAAGAAGGAATTGCGTGAAAGATATCTAGTTCTGTTTCAGCGGCCATAAAAGCTTTTAAGCCTTCTAAGCCAAATACATTAGCCATTTCATGGGCATCGGCAATCACCGTTGTCACACCGTAACGCACTACTGCTTTGGAAAAAATAGTAGGTGTCGTCATGGAACTTTCAATATGCATGTGTGCATCAATTAAGCCGGGAATCATCCATTGATTCTCGGCATTAATTGTTTTTTGGGGCTGCAAATTGACGTTCTCTTCTTCATAAATGTAATAAAATTTATCATTTTTAATCGCAACATTTCGTTGAACGAATGTTTGAGTGACTGTTTGATACAGCCACACATTTTTTAGTAATACATCGACGTTCATTTTGTCCCTCTTTTCTAAAACTATTGATTCATCGTCCGATTCCATTGATCAATCCAATCCGCTAGTTGACTATTAATAAAATTAAAATCGACTGTTTTGGCACGTTCGGCAATGGCACCATATGTTTTATTTTTCGCTTCTTTTTCGCTTAGCGTTACTTGTTGATTAGTAGGTCCTTCATTTAACGAAATCGCTTTGGCCTTTTGTGATTCTTCACTAATCCGTGCGTTAACAAATTTAAAGGCGGTTTCTTTGTTTTGTGCTTTTTTAGGAATATTGACTGTATTATAGTTGGCATACGTGCCGCTTTCTGGGACGACATACGTCACGTTTTCTGCTGCGCCTTGAATAATATCAACCGCAAAATCAGCAACTACAGCTGCTTCAATTTCACCAGATTGGAACATATTAGCTAAGTCTGACGATTTTGAATACGTTTTAACAACGTTTGGTTTTAATTCTTTCATCGCTTCAAAAGCGGCCTTCCCGTTATCTTTTGTAATATCTTGACCAGCATGTTCACTGGCAACGTATAACATTAAAGGACCTGCCGTCGTGGCAACGTCTGGAACAGAAATTTTACCTTTCAAATCAGCTGACCATAAGTCATCCCAGTTTTTAATTTCTTTGCCTAATTTTTCTTTGTTGTAAACAATCCCGATACTGTTTACAGCGATTGGTACGCCAGCACCACTTTCAAAAACCTCTTTTGCTCCTGGTGTTAACTGACTTAAATTAGGTACTTCTTTTTCTGTAATTTTTTCAAATAACCCTTCTTTTCCACCTTGTGCTGCATTTGCTTGTGCTAATTCAATGACATCAATTCCCGCATTGGGATTATTTTTTAATTTCGTAAAGCGGTCTGCGCTATTGCCTACTTCTAAGGTAACTTTCGCTTCATTCTCTTTTTCAAACGGAGCGATGATGTCTTTTTTGACAATATCTTCACTTAATCCGAAAGTTGAAACGACTAAAGCATTACTTCCACCTTTGCTCTCGCTTTTCGTAGTTGCTTCGCTGTTTCCACAAGCAGTCATTAATAACGTTGCAGCGACTAATGTCCCTAAAATTACGCGTTTTTTCATTTTTAAATCTTCCTCCAAAATGGTTTTTATTTTTCTAAAATAACTAATTTCTCAGCTGGAAAAGCCAAGTGAATGGTTTCGTTTGTTTCATATAACTGTTCACTTGTTCCATTAACCAGCAATGTACCTAACGCTGTTTCCACTTCATATTGATAGCTTTTCCCTAAAAATGTTCGGACAGCGACAGTACCTGCGACAGTATTAGTAGCAGCTTCTGAAACAATCTCAATGTCCTCTGGACGAATCGTTGCCACCGTCGTTGTAACATTTGGTTCAGGATTAGTCGTTTTCACTATTTGATTTGTTTGTGTCCGATAATGACCGGCTTCCATTTTTTCGACAGAGAAAAAGTTTTCAAAACCGATAAATTCTGCAACAAACTTAGTACGAGGCAAACGATAAATCGTTTCTGGTGAATCATATTGTTCAATCACGCCATTATTCATAATGGCCACTTTATCTGAAATAGAAAAACATTCTTCTTGGTCATGTGTGACAAAAACTGTCGTAATGCCTAATTGTTGTTGAATCCGTTTGATTTCAATCCGCATTGCCACTCGCAATTTTGCATCTAAATTACTCAACGGTTCATCTAGTAGTAATAGTTTAGGTTCAATAATCAGAGCACGTGCTAGCGCAACCCGCTGTCTTTGACCACCAGATAATTGTTTTGGATAACGGTCGCCCAAGCTTTCTAAACCACATACTTTTAGCATTTCCGTGACTTTTTGGTCCATGGTTTGTTTGCTTTCTTTGCGTAATTTCAACCCAAAAGCGACATTTTCTGCAATCGTTAAATGGGGAAATAACGCATAGCTTTGAAAAACCATCCCGAAGTTTCTTTTATGGACAGGAACCTTTGTTAGTTCTTCTTGGTCAACGAAAAACTGTCCGTCGTTTGGCTTAATTAATCCAGCAATCACTCTTAGCGTAGTCGTTTTACCACAACCACTCGGTCCTAATAAAGAAACTAATTCTCCTTTTTCCATTGAAATATTTAAATCTTTTAAAATATCTTGTTTTCCGTCATAGCTGACGCGAATATCTTTTAAATCCACAAAAGTCAAAATTTTCTCCTCTTTCTATCTCGTGCTTCTTCCATGTTTTAGGCAATGGAAGCTAGTCCCAACGTTTTTTCAATTAAAAACATTAAGCCCATTGTTAGTAGCATCAACAATACAGAAATTGCTGAAACAGTTGGATCATAATTGTATTCCATATAACTTAATAAAGAAGTAGGCAGCATCGTCACACCGGGACCTGATAAAAACATCGATACAGGAACATTGTTAAACGAATTGACAAATGCTAACATAAAGGCTGCAAAAATTCCTGAAGACACATTGGGTAAAACAATTTGAATAAAAGCTCGCAATCTTGTACAACCTAATGTCCAAGCTACTTCTTCCATTGAATAATCTAGTTGTTCCATACTTGACCCAACCACTCGAATAATATAAGGCAAACTAATTAAAAAATGCCCCATTAATAATCCTTGAAAGACAGGCAAACCTAATTTAATAACAATATATTGAAATAACGTATACCCGACCACAATTCCTGGAATCACAGTTGGGGATAAGAAAAAGCTTTTAATAAAGTTGCGCCCGCGAACGGAATAACGTGCCAGCGCATAGGAAGCCGGAATCCCTACTATTAATGCTAAAACAGTTGCTAATACCCCAATCAACAAGCTTAACTTAAAACTGTCCATAAACGTTTCCGATTGTAAGGCTTTGGCGTACCAATCTAAAGTAAATCCTTTAATCGGAAATTGAATCGCTGCGGCTGTTCCAAAAGAAGTCACCACAATCAAACATAATGGTAAAAATAAAAACAGAAAAACTAGAATTGCAATAACAGATAGTCCTTTTTGCTTACGCATGATTTGCTTCTCTCCGATCTACTTTCTTAGCGACCATGTCTAGGCCTTTCATCACAATTAATGTTGTTAAAATCATAATAAATGCAAGAACACTCGCCGATTGCCAATCACCTAAAGTATTAGCCTTTTGATATAAGAAGGTCGACATCATCATTTTTTGGTTACCACCTAACAGCTGTGGCGTCGTATAAGCCGTTAAAGTTCCTGTAAACACTAATATACTTCCTACGATGGTGCCTGGAATTGATAAAGGTAAAACAATTTTCCGAAAAGCCGTCATTGGATTGGCGCCTAGCGTCTCAGCCGCTTCTAGCATTTCTCCTTCAATGTTTTCCATAACCCCAACTAAGGTCATAATCATTGTTGGTAAAAATAAATACACTGAACCGATAATAATTGCAAATTCTGTATACAATAAATTCAGCGGTTGCTCAATTAAGCCTGTTTTTAATAACAACGTATTCACTACACCGTTTTTTCCTAAAATGTTAATCCAAGCAAAACTTCGAATAACTGAATTGGTTAATAATGGAAACAAGGTCATAGCCATTAAAAAGCCACGCCATTTTTTGGAAACTCCAGCAATAAAGTATGCCGTTGGAATGCCCAACACGATTGAAATACCCGTCACAATTAACGAAACTCTTATCGTTCGCCAGAAAATTGAAACATTATAGTCATCTTTAAAAAAAGTAACATACTGATTTAGTGTCAAGCCATGATCAGTAAAAATGGTTGGCAAAATGCTAGTAATTAATGGAATCATTAAGAAAAATAATAATAGTACTAGCCCCGGTGCCACAATTAAATAAGGAACTTTCTTGTTCATTCGTACACTCCTCGTTCGTTTTTTCACTTCATCAGTATACGCAAGGAAAACGTATATTTCAACACATTTTCATCTTTTTGTTCGTTTTTAAACCCGAACGTTCGTATATTTTTTCGAAAAAGGTTATTAAAAAATAAAACACGAACATTAAACAAAAAAACACAAACAAGACTGTTTGTGTTTTTTGTCAACTTTTTTATTTATCACTTAATTTTCTTGGAACGTTTGATCCTTTTCCATCATTTTCACTATAATACCATCTTGATACACCTGATAATATCCGAACAATTCATTTTCTTTTGAGACACTATTCTTTTCAGATATAATTTGAACAACATAACTTCCTTTATTTGACTGCTTAAACGTATAATGAAACGCCGAGTCATTCGTTGGTATCCCTAAACCATTTTGTAAAAATTCAATCGCTTCCTGTTTAGTATAAGATTCTGCTTCTAATTGCGTTCCTAAATGCGGAATTTTTTTGATCAACAAATTGTCTTGCTTTGTCATTATTAGCAGACTTTTCTATAACGACTTCCTGTTGCGAATTCCTACTTCCTGAACAGCCAGATAATACAAATAAAATCATCAACAACCCGAAACACTTACTCAAAGTTTTCTCCTCCTCTCCATTTTGATTAGTAATACTTGATGATTTCTTTTATATTTTAGCATGCTTGATATAACGAATTGTGCTCAAAAAAGACAGAATCAACAAGTAAAAATTGTCGACTCACCTTTCTCAACTAATATTAAAAACTATTTGTCTCAATATTTTCGAATTCCCTGTAAATTACTGATAAATAAAAACAGCTCCTTTTGCGTATACTTATATTATCAGCACCTAAAGGAGGAACTTTCTTGAAGCAAAAAAATCTACTCACTTATCAATCACTTACAGCCTTGTTGCTAGTATTCAGTCTCTTTAGTTTTGACCCATCGGTTTCTTTTGCCACCCGTTCTGGAAAAACGCCTGTTTCAGTTGAACTAGAACTTGGAGGGCTGCCTGGTGATGAATCGGTTGACGATGCCATTGATCCTGATTTAGAAAATCCTAACACTAGTTTTGACTTGCTCTTTATTCCGAAAGAATTTACTTTTGAAACCCAAGCGATTTCTGGTGATTTAACGGCAGTTCCTATACGACCTTCTGAAGGCAATACTCATACAATGAGACACTTCGGGATGGGGGATGTTCGCGGAGCCTTAACTGGTTGGCATGTCACTGCTGAAATCCCACACATGCGAAACGAAGCTCATTCTTTACTAGGCATCATTACGTTTCAATTAACAGGCGGCTATGCTCGCTATGACAAAACGTTAAGGCGTTTCTTTATGACAAATACAATGTATGGACTGGATTTTTCAGAAGATCCTGCTGCACCCGACTTCCCGACCAACCCAATTATTATCGGTAACGGTGCGACTTTAATGAGTAACGCTGGTGATAGAAAAGGACAAGGAATGTGGAGCGGCCGCATGACCGATATTTCTCTTGCAATCCAAACCCCTGTTTCACAATTATTTCCTGGCGCATATACAGGTTCGATTATCTGGAATTTAATCTCTGGACCTGCATAAAATAAAAAAACGCTTAGAAAACTAGCGGAATCACTACTCTTCTAAGCGTTTTTTTATATCATAAGGACTATTTGCTCCTTCTATTTGTCTAAGCATGCTTTACCACTTTTCGTTTAACGAATCACTTGGCCCCAACGGTAATCAAACTGATACTCTTGATTACCATTATTCAGGTTAATTTTGTATAAATAACGCGGGACTTTAATGAATAACGCATCCTCTACTTGAAAAGCTTCAATAGGTACATTTTCTTTAGTTAAAAGCAACGGTGTTTGCCACTCGTATGTTTTTTTCTGCCAATTGTATAAGCCAACTATCGCTTGATTACTTTGTCTTTTCTTGTATGACAGAACATAATAATTTGCTTCATCTTTCTTGCCTAATAAAACTGGTGCTATTAGTTGCTCTTCTAGTTTTCCTTGCACTGTTGTACGCTCTTCCGATGACAGCTCTTGACCAATTTGACTCTCATTTGAATCTACCGTCCATTTAGGCGCTTCTTGTGTTTGAAAGACTTCTTTGAAAGTTGGGTCTTGTTTTAACTGCCAATTTTTCAAATCTAATTGATAATATCGATTGTTTAATCCATAAATATAGAGATAGCGATTATCCATAAAACGATAATCAACGAAATCAGAGCTTAAATAGTCTTTTAATTCAGGGAATTTCTTCACTAAATCTGCTTCAGAAAACTGTTTTTTCCCTGTTTTTGTATCTAGTAAGTAAATGGCCTCGTTATCAGCATTATTCAAAACCACATATTGATCTGTTTGACCAATTAAATAATCACGCCAACCTAAACGTTTACTCCACATTCGTTCGCCCGTCTGACTATTAACAGAAATCACTTGGAACAATGAGTTACTGGTGCTAATGCCATTCGTTCGTCCATTTGGAATAATCATTCGCTCGATTGAAGTTAAGCCTTTCGTTTTTTCAGAATAAAACGTCGCACTTTTCTCTTCAATCGTTACTGAACGAAACATTCCGAAAAAGATTAAACCAGCAAAATGTACCACTGCAAGATAAACCAATAAAATTAACGCATAGGGAACCAGTCTCCTTGTACTCCGCCTTCTTATTAAGGAAATAACCAAAATACCACTAATTACTATAAAAATAATTGCTACAATGATAACAAAAATATCATGATAGAGCCAACCAGACAATTGCCAACTTCTATAAAGTGTGTCCATTACGCCATCCTTTCCAATTGTTATTTGCTTATTATAAAAAGGATACTATTTTTTTTGAAAAATAACAACAAAAAGCGACGAACAGCAATAAGCCCATTCAAGTTGACCTAGTTAGTCAACTTGAATGGGCGTGGAGAAATGTGCCTTGTTATTCAGTTATTCCGCTTCTTCAATTGCGGACAAAGCTTTTGCAATATCAATTTCTTTATTCCGATAATCAGCATCATGAACTGGAAAATGCTGCCGCAATTCTGCTGTTTCCATCCACGAAACAGTCCCTTGTTTAATGCCAAAATCAAGAATGTGCCCACCAAATTGGTGATCCTCACTGATAAAGTGCAAATGAAACCCTGCGGCAGAAGCACCATGAAATAATTTAGGTGTAAAGAACCCTACAACTGTTCCCTGAATATTCTCCGCTGTAAATTCAGGTTGATTGCGTGCGGCTTCTACAAATGGTGGATACGGTTTTTCTTGTTTAGGTGCCACACGGACATGCATCTTCGCAAAAAGACCGCTAATTTTAATTGCCGCAAAAAAATTAGGACTAATTTTTTCTAAAATTTGTGCTTTAATATTTTCATCGGTTTCCGTTGATACAGGGAATGCGCCATCTTCTTGAAAACGAGTAACTGCGGCATATGGCGTTAATTCTTCGCCTTCTAGAATAGTAATTTCGCCAGTTTGATTTGCATGATACAATGTACCGTCCAATAAAATAATTTCGCCATTTGAGCCTTCTAATGTCCCAATTCCAAAATCACCTTGCGTGAGTAACGTACCAATTTCTGCCGTTCCTGCCATCAAACTTTCCATTAAACCGCCTAGCGTACCATGTTGATAAACATATTGTTCGCTCATTTTTCCATCTCCTAATAAAGTTGATCTGGTAACAATGTTTTACCTAATTCTTGATTATCTGAATAATCCACAGGAACATCAATAATCACTGGGCCTTCTGTTTGCATTCCTTCTTCTAAAGCTGCGGCAAATTCTGCTTGTGAATGTACTCGAACCCCTTTGGCTCCAAAAGCTTCAGCATATTTCACAAAATCAACTGGACCAAAATCTACGCCAGAGGATCGATTATATTTCATTTCTTCTTGGAATTTTAACCATATCATACTACCATCATTCCAAATAATATGCACGATATTTTGCTTTAACCGAACCGCTGTTTCTAATTCTTGCGCTGAAAATAGGAAACCGCCGTCCCCAGAAACAGAGATAATTTGTGTATTTGGACGAACTAGTGCAGCTGAGATTGCCCAAGGCAAAGCGACACCTAATGTTTGCATACCGTTACTAAATAATAAATGACGCGGTTCATAACTTCTAAAGTGGCGAGCCATCCAAATGTAGTGGCTCCCTACATCAACAGTAACTGTCATTTCATTCGTGGTTTTTTCTTGAAGCGTTTGAACAATTTCTAATGGATGTAATCGATTTTCAATTGTACTTGTTTTTACTTCTTTAATCGTTAATTTTTCTTGAAGCGTTTCTAAATAATCTTGCGCATCTTCTGTTAATATTGGTTCACTAAATGCTTCTGATAATTTCAAAATATTTTTAGACATATCACCAATTAGCTCTTCTTCCGGTTGCATATATTGATCAATTTCCATTTGAACTTCATCAATAACAATAACGCGCGCATCTTTTTCTGCGTTCCAATTACGTGCCTCATATTCAATTGGGTCATAACCAATCGCAATCACTAAATCACTTCTTTTTAACAAACGGTCCCCAGGTTGGTTTCGAAATAAACCAACACGCCCAAAGAAATGTTCTTCTAATTCTTTTGAAATAATGCCTGCTCCTTGGAACGTTTCCACGACTGGCAAACCAGTTATAGCAACCAATTCACGAATGGCTGCGGTAACTTTTCGTGCAGAGGCCCGCATTCCTAAAAGTAAAACAGGTAATTTCGCTTGCTTGATTCGTTCAGATAAAGCTGCGATTGTTTCTGCTGATGCATGGCCCAGTTTCGGAGCCGACAAAGGCTTAATCGCTTCGCCTGTCACCGGACTATCTGTGACATCTTGTGGGATCGATAAGAATGTTGCGCCTTTTTTCGCTGTTTTGGCGATACGGTAAGCATTGGCAATATTTTCAGATAATGTTTCTGGATCTTGAATTTCTGTACTGAATTTTGTTATTGGACTAAATAATGCAGCATTATTCATGCTTTGGTGAGTTAATTTTGACAAATCGGACCGTTTCACCTGTCCAGCCAATGCTAAAACAGGGTCCCCTTCTGCAGTCGCAGTTACTAACCCAGTTGCTAAATTGCTGGCACCAGGTCCACTAGTTGCAATAACTAAGCCAGGCTCTCCCGTCAAACGACCAATCCCTTGTGCCATAAAGGCTGCATTTTGTTCATGTCGAGCTAAAATTAATTCTGGACCTTTGTCAACTAATGCATCAAAAACTCCATCAATTTTTGCACCGGGAATCCCAAAAATATAGGGCACTTCGTGATTGATTAAACTTTCTACTATGATATCTGATCCTTTTTTACTCACTGTTATACCTCCGATTAAAATCTGTACTAATTACAAATACAAAAATACCACTAAAATTCTAATTAATCAACAATGAAACACCTTGAAAACGTGTAATATACTAATTCGCATATTTTAATAGAATTGAGATATTTCAAAAGATTAAGCAAAAATAATGCAAAATACCTTAAAGTTTTATAGTCTTTCAACAATTATTATATACTTCTTCACTAAAAATTAGTAAGATTAACCTATAAGAAAAAAATCACAACCTGTGATAAATTATTGGAGGAAAAATATGTCAAAAGGGAAGAAAATTTTTGCCATTATCTTTGGAATTATCTTGGTTCTATTTCTTGCAGTTGTTGGAATGGGAGCAAAACTTTATTGGGATGTTTCTAAATCAATGGATAAAACCTATGAAACAGTAGAACGATCTAAAAAAAGTCAGGTCAATTTAAACAATAAGGAGCCTTTTTCTGTTTTATTATTAGGGATCGATACAGGCGATGATGGGCGTGTCGAGCAAGGTCGTTCGGATACAACAATTGTTGCAACAGTTAATCCTCGTGACAAGCAAACAACCTTAGTCAGTCTTGCTCGCGATACCTATGTTGATATTCCAGGTCAAGGAAAACAAGATAAATTGAATCACGCCTATGCTTTTGGTGGCGCATCTTTAGCAATGGACACAGTTGAAAACTATTTAAACATACCTATTAATCATTATGTTTCAATTAATATGGCTGGTTTAAAAGAATTAGTCAACGCGGTTGGCGGAATCGAAGTGAACAATAATCTGACTTTTTCTCAAGACGGGTATGATTTTACGATTGGTAAAATTTCATTGGATGGTGAACAAGCACTCTCCTATTCAAGAATGCGTTACGAAGATCCTAATGGTGACTACGGCCGCCAAGAACGTCAAAGAAAAGTGATTGAAGGCATCGTCCAAAAAGTCTTAAGTCTTAATAGCGTGAGCAACTATCAAGAAATTTTAACAGCTGTTTCTGATAATATGAAGACAGATTTAAGTTTTGATGACATGAAAAAAATTGCCTTAGATTATCGCAGTGCCTTTGGTAAAGTGAAACAAGACCAACTTCAAGGTACTGGTTTTATGCAAGATGGTGTTTCCTATCAACGTGTGGATGAACAAGAATTAACTCGTGTCCAACAAGAGTTGAAAAATCAATTGAATACAAAATAAAAATAAAACCCACGAGTACTATAAATACTCATGGGTTTTATTTTCTCTTCTATTAACGTTCTTGTTTCACCGCTTCTAAAGCCGCTGTATTAATAATATTCCAAGGTTTGTCAAACGCTGGTTGGAAGAAGAAATCCGCATAGGCTAAGTCTTCAATCGTCATTTTGGCTTGAATCGCTAATGAAATAGCATTAATGTTTGCAGTTAAATCTGCTTTCGACATTAATTGAGCGCCTAAAATTTGTGTTGTTTCAGGATCATACACTAATTTAAACCAAGCTTTTTGTTTGTCTGGATTAAAGTCCATCAAGTAGTCTTCTACTACTGTCACCGCTTTTGTTTCTTTTCCTAATTTTTGAGCCATGACTTCGTTAATCCCTGTTGAAGCAAATTTATAATCAAAGACGGCCAAGCCAGAAGATCCTTGAACACCAGGGAAAGGTTTAACTGGTTCCTCTAGGTTTTTCACAGCAAAGCGACCTTGTTTACGAGCATTCGTTGCTAAGGCAATATTTACTTCTGTGTCTGCAGGATTGTATTTAATTAACGTAGCATCCCCTACTGCAAATACATCTGGCTCACTTGTCCGCATGTATTCATCCGTCTTGATTAGGCCATTCGGATGTAATTCTAAGGTACCTTTTAACCAAGCAGTGTTTGGACGGACACCAACCGCTACAACGACCAAATCAGCATCGTACGCATTTTTATCTGTAACGACTTTTTGCACACGACCGTCGCCTTCGTAACGTTCAACTGTTTCACCAGTTGCAATGGTAATGTTATTGGCTTCCATCTCTTCTGTTAAAACATCTGTAAATTCTTTATCTAGATACACCCCTAATGGACGATCTAAAATATCAATAACGGTAACCTTTTTACCGGCTTTTGCAAATGCTTCGGCAGCTTCAATCCCAATATAACCACTACCAATCACAACCACATTATTGACTTCTGGATCTACTGTTTTTTGTTTTAATTTAATGGCCCATTGACGACCACGCATCAAGTAAATATTATCCAAATCTTTACCTGGAATATCTAATTCAAATGGGACAGCTCCGGGACTGATGATTAATTTATCATAATTTTCAACACGTTCTTCACCTGACACTAAATCTTTCACTGTCACTTGATGTTCTTTTGGTTGAATCGCTGTAATTTCAGTATTAGAAAAGACATTCACACCACGACTCTCCATTTTTTCGCCAGTCATATAGCGAACAGAATTAACATCTTTCACTTTTCCTTCTAGGTACAACTGCATGCCACAAGACAAGAATGAGATAAAATCACCTTTCTCATACCATTGAATTTCTGCATCAGGATGAAGATTTAGTAATTCCTCTACCGCTTCATAACCTCCATGTGATGATCCTAAAACAATAACTTTCATCGCTCGTTCCTCCCATATAATATTATTTCTTACATAATAAAGAATATCATATATTCTCAAAAAATAACAAATAATATCCTCTTTTCCATTCTCAATTAAGTTCTTTAAATGAGAATAAAAAGGAGTATCCTCTGTATTTCGCCACTTTTCAATTACTTTTTTTATTTACTAAAAAATTAAAAAATACTAAATTCTCCGATACGATTGATAGGGACGCCCCACTTTTAAACTAGCTATTTTTACTTTTCTAAAAGGTTTATTCATTTTGCTAGAAACAACTACATATTTGCGAACAGAAACATGTGAAAGCTGACTTGCTTCTGATAATTCTTGAATCGTAAAATAGTCGGTAAATTCGTCTATTTTTTTTTAACAATAATTGTAATGTTGCTTGTGTTAGTCCTTTTTCTAAGGACAGGTTTTGAAGAGCTTGTTCATTTTTACGTGCGTTTGTCTGTGAAGAATGAAACAATTGGTCCACTTTTGTTTGCGAAAGCTCCTTCGTTTCCAGCGTGAATTGAGCAGCTTTTTTCTGATAGTTTTCGATACTTTGTTGAAATCGCTCAAAAGAAAAGGGTTTAACTAAATAGTCTAAAACGCCTAAATGTAAGCTTCGTTTAACGTTTTCCAACTCATTGGCAGCCGTAATCAGGATAACTTCTGTATCAATTTTTTCATCTCTAATTGTTGCCAGATAGGTCAAGCCATTGCCATCTTTTAAATGAACATCTAATAAAACAAGTGCTGGTTGTTTTTCTTTCGTTAGTTGTAGACCTTCAGCAATTGTTGCCGCCGTAAAAATAGTCGGTTGGTGAATTAATTTTTCAAGATATTTTTGATGTATATATGCAACCATAGGATCGTCTTCAATAATCAATAGGTTCATTTTCCTCTGCTCCTTCGTAATGAACATTTATGCGAAGGACAAGCCAATTGTTTTGTTGGTTTTCCCAAGTCAATGTCGCTTCCGCATTCTCTAATAATCTTGCCAAATAAGAAGTGAAAAACTCTTGCTCAAAGCGTTCCAGTTGTTCTTTTGGATAAGCAAACGAATAAGTCGTCGTCAAACTTCCTGGCTGATAATCAATGGTTTCAATGATCTCTTCTGGTAACGTTTGCTCCATCAGGAAACGATGAATATAACGGTAGATAGCAATCAAATTTTGCGTATCTTCATCTCGTTTATTTGGTGGAATTTCTGGATAAATTTCAATAGCTAATTGTGTTTTAATTTCTGCAAACTTGATTCTTTCCCCACTTAAAAAACCTGCTAGAATAGGATTTCTGACCAAAATAGCTAAGCGCTGTGCAAATTCCTTTTCTGGTTTCAATAAATCGGCTAGATAATGTTTTAGCGCCTCATAATCTTCTAAATCGACTAAGCCATAAATGACATGCATCTTATTCATAAATTCGTGTGATTGACTTTGTAATGCCGAAGCATATGTTGTTGTGCTGACAAGCTGTTCTGCGACAATAAACGTTTCCGTCGCATTTTTCAGAAAGATAACATGCCCAATTGTTTTTTTATGGACATTAATCGGGGCGATTGAGACGAAATAATCCTGGCCATTTTGGCGATAGAATTGCTCTGTTTTTGAATGTACGATTAATTTTTTAGGAGATAAAACCAATGCTGAAAGTTTCTTTCCTAGTAAATTTTCTTCACTATTTGTTATATTATGATACATTTTAGTCGCCTCAATATTTGCTAATAAAATATTTTGATCGGTATCAATCACAAGGATTGCGTCTTTCGTTTCCTCAAGCATGGCGTTTCGCTCTTCTAATAAACGAGCAATTTCTCTTGGCTCTAAATCGTGAAGTTGTTTTTTTTAAATAATAAGAAACTACGATGGCTAATATAAAGCCAAAACCAACACTTAAAAGGACACTCACTGTGTAATCATTTTTTTGTTCGTTCAATCAATTGTGAAAGCGAGGTCATTTTAATGCCCATTGCCACAACCCCAATTTGTTTTCCTTGATCATAGACTGGGACAAAACCTCGTAATGATTCTCCTAAACTCCCTTGACTAACAGACAAATGTTCCTCCCCTTTTAATGCTCGCACTTCATCGCCACCTTCAAAATGCTTACCTATTTTTTGGCGATCAGGATGTGTTAAACGAATCCCCTGCATATTCATAATCACGATAAAATCCAACTGATGGATTTCACCTAAACGAACCGTATACGCTTCCAATTCATCTGAATAGTGATCATTCTTTAAGGCTTCAATAACATTCGGTTCAATAGCCAACTGTTCCCCGACGGCTAAAAGTGCTTGCTCTTGGTTTTTACGAACTTCTTTAATTGTTTGGACCGTCGTTACTCCATAAAAGAAAGTAATCATAATAATTAATGTTGCAATAAAAATCACTGATAAGAAGCACCATAATTTCCCGCCACGCTTCATTCCATCCCTCTTTTCTCTTCAAATAAAGTATAGCATAGGAAGATTTGGTTAAAAAACTTTTCTTTAGTTAAATTAATTAAATAATCTACTCTACAGAAAACGTTTACATTATGATGAATATAGATTAAAGTTATAGGAGGAAATAGCATGGAAAAGAAATTGCACGCAACAGCTGCTAATGAAACAGATTGGCGCAACAAATTAACCAAAACGAGGATTGGTTCGGTTACGTTACCTGTTTATCTTGTAACAGCTAGCATTATTCTTGTTACGGCTCTATTAGAACAACTACCAGTCAATATGTTAGGTGGTTTTGCCGTAATTTTAACAATGGGTTGGTTACTTGGAACAATTGGTGGAAATATTCCTATTTTGAAACATTTTGGCGGTCCCGCAATTTTATCTTTATTAGTACCATCAATTATGGTCTTTTTCAATTTACTCAACCAAAATGTCTTAGACTCAACAGATATTTTAATGAAACAAGCAAACTTTCTCTATTTCTATATTGCATGTTTGGTCTGTGGAAGTATCCTTGGAATGAACCGCAAAATTTTAGTCCAAGGTTTAATGCGCATGATTGTCCCGATGGCATTAGGAATGATTTTAGCAATGGGTGTTGGGACCCTAGTTGGAACGCTGTTAGGTCTCGGTTGGAAACATAGCCTTTTCTATATTGTCACTCCTGTTTTAGCTGGTGGAATTGGTGAAGGCATTCTTCCTTTATCCCTTGGTTATAGTGCCATTACTGGATTGCCAAGTGAACAATTAGTGGGGCAATTAATTCCCGCAACCATTATTGGTAATTTTTTTGCTATTATGTGTTCTGGTTTACTTAGTCGTTTAGGAGAAAAACGCCCTGAACTTTCTGGACAAGGTCAGTTGATTAAAATTACCAATTCAGATGATTTAAGTGATGCTTTAGAAGAAGACAAAGCACCAATTGATGTAAAATTAATGGGCGCTGGTGTTTTAATTGCGTGTACCTTATTTATTACAGGCGGTTTATTGCAACACTTAACAGGCTTTCCTGGTCCTGTTTTGATGATTGTTGTCGCAGCCTTTTTAAAATACTTAAACGTAGTACCGAAAGAAACCCAACGCGGATCAAAACAGCTTTATAAATTTATCTCTGGCAATTTTACGTTCCCGTTAATGGTCGGCTTAGGTATGTTATATATTCCTTTAAAAGATGTCGTAGGAATGCTTAGCTGGCAATATTTTGTTGTGGTAATTAGTGTCGTTTTCACTGTTATTGCTACAGGATTTTTCGTTTCACGCTTCATGAATATGAATCCCGTTGAGGCTGCCATTGTCTCCGCTTGCCAGAGTGGTATGGGTGGGACTGGCGATGTGGCTATTTTAAGTACAGCCAATCGAATGAACTTAATGCCGTTTGCACAAGTTGCGACACGATTAGGCGGTGCCATTACAGTAATAACAATGACTGCTATTTTTAGAATGCTTTTTTAACTATAAGTGAATTATTTAGGAGGAAAATGATATGTCAACAAAAGATGTAAAAGAATTAGCGATTGAGCAAGCAAAAAAATTTGGGGGGAAATTAGAAGTCTGCCCTAAAGTTCCGATTGAAACAAAAGCAGATTTAGGAATTGCCTACACACCAGGTGTTGCGGCTGTTTCTTCTGCCATACATGAAAAAAAAGAACGCGCTTACGAATTAACAACAAAGAAAAACACCGTCGCCGTTATCAGTGATGGTTCAGCAGTTTTAGGTTTAGGTAACATTGGTCCTGAAGCAGCGATGCCTGTCATGGAAGGAAAAGCTGCATTGTTTAAACGCTTTGCTGGTGTGGATTCGATTCCCCTTGTTTTAGATACACAAGATACCGAAGAAATTATTCAAACGGTGAAATTTTTGGCTCCAACCTTTGGGGGAATTAACTTGGAAGATATCAGCGCTCCTCGTTGTTTTGAAATTGAACAGCGTTTAATCGATGAACTAGATATTCCCGTTTTCCATGATGATCAACACGGGACAGCGATTGTTGTTCTAGCGGCTTTGTACAACAGCTTAAAATTAATCAACAAGAAAATAGAGGACATTCATGTGGTAATCAACGGCGGTGGCTCCGCTGGTCTTTCGATCACAAGAAAATTTTTATCTGCTGGTGTAAAACATATTATCATTGTTGACCGTGCAGGGATTCTGAGCGAAACAGATACAGCTCTGCCACCACACCACGCAGAAATTGCGAAGCTAACCAATCGGGAACATCGTACTGGTGATTTAGCTACTGCTCTTGAAGGCGCTGATGTCTTTGTTGGTGTTTCGGCACCAGGTGTTTTAAAACCCGAGTGGATTCAACAGATGAATGAGCAGCCAGTTATTTTTGCAATGGCTAACCCAGTTCCTGAAATTTTTCCTGATGAAGCTTTAGCGGCAGGCGCTTATATTGTCGGAACTGGTCGTAGTGACTTTCCGAATCAAATTAATAATGTGTTAGCCTTCCCTGGTATCTTCCGTGGTGCCTTAGATGCTCGGGCGAAAAAGATTACGATTGAAATGCAAATTGCCGCTGCCAAAGGTATTGCAAAATTGATTCCCGATAATGAACTCACGCCGACCAATATTATTCCCGATCCATTCCAAGAAGGAGTCGCAAAAGTCGTCGCCGAAAGCGTCCGTAACGCTGTCAAAGAAACAAATTAAAAAGAGAAAAAAAGAACAACCTAACTCCTCTTGAGTTAGGTTGTTCTTTTTAAAATCTGAAACGATAATTCATTATTTAAAACTGATGTTAAACTCTTGCATATCTTTTTCAATATAAGTAAGTAATTTTTTATTTTCAAAGAAACGTGTAAAGTAGTACGCAATACGATAATCTTCAACAGCATCTAGTCCTAGCATTTGTTTATTAAACGCTTTTTCGTATAATAAGCAATCTAAAGAGTAAATAGAACTGTGTGTCCGATTAATTTCGATTCCTTTATCACTTAATTCAATACTCTTTGCATAGTCTTTAATTAATGAATAGAATTTTGCGGTATTATAATAAATACGGCATTGCTCTAATGGATAATCTAATTTGAATTCGCTTAGCAATTGTAAAGATTTATCGTAATAAACTTTTGCTTTTTCAATATCATCTTCTAATTCATATAAAATACCGATCGCATTCATACTCAAAATATTATAAATATTAATATCACGACTAATTTCAGAACCACGATGTAAATAGAACAATGCTTCGCTATTATTTTTCTTACCTAATAAACTCGTAATTCCTTTATAATAGAAAAATTTTGTTTCTAAAATTCTGTTTGAACTTTCGATATCATCTGGATAGTCTTTCAACAAATCATAGGCTTCATCGTGCTTAAAGTAAAAGCATAATTCTTCTACTTTATTTAATAAGCTTTCGAGTTTTTTCTCACTAGAACCTTCGATACATTCTTCTACTTGTAAGTCTAAACGTAGACATACAGATGAGAAAATGTCTAAACTGTCACACACATTTTTGTTTTCAATGTTACTAATTGTTGCTTGTGTACAAATTCCTTTTGCCAATTCAGCTTGCGATAATTTTTTCTTTTTACGCGCTGTTTTGATTTTTTCTCCCGCTACTCTCACAGTCAAAACTCCAATCTTTCTATTTTTTTTGTATTAAACATACCATCATTTTACAGATAATGTTATAATGAAGCTATCATAATAAAGGAGGTGAAATATATGTTTGATTTACTTGCTTTATTAACTGGAATTTCAGTTCGTGGCAATGCACCACACCAATAATTACGTGTTTGTTTAACTGAATTTCTGACGGCTCTACCTATGCCAGTAGGTGGAGCCATTTTTTTATTTAATATTATAAAATTAACAGTATTTCCAAAACCTCATACTTAGTATAACACAAATTATAAATTATGCTAGATAGTTACCAAATTAACGTCATTACAAGGATGTTACGTTTTTACAACATCTTGTAAAACTAGACAATGCTGTCCTTCTTTATCCACCACACTCAATGATAGTGATAGTATCTTATGATAGAAACAACATGTACATTATAACAATTATTATTAAGAAAGCTACTTCTCAATAGGAGAAGTAGCGCTTCTCTCGTTACAGTTTTACTCTTCTTCTTCAGCCATGAATGTATTGAAAACTTCTTCAATCATATCCCATTCAGCGTCTGTTTCGATTTGCTGTAAATCGCCTTCTGTACCTTCTGCGTTTTCCACATAGGAGTAAGCTTGCAATTCAACATCTTCATCCTCAGGAATTCCTGCTGGATATAATAAAACATAATTTTTACCGAATTCTTCTTGACCGTCAACAGTTAGTAAGATCTCGTATAATGTTTCATTTCCTTGTTCGTCTACTAAAGTAATGTGTTCATGTCCTTCGTGATCATGATCGTGGTTGTGTTCTGTCATTCTTCTTCTCTCCCTTGATGTATTCAAAGCTCGATAATTATCGGCTATGTGCATCTAAATAATTTTGTAGAATCATTACTGCCGCTAGTTTATCAATGACTTTTTTTCTTTTGGCTCTTGAAGCATCTGCTTGCTCCACCAAGAAACGCTCTGCTTGGACAGTTGTTAATCGTTCATCTTGATAGTCAACAGGTAATTGAAATAATTCTTGAATCTTATCACCATATGCCATGGATGCTTCAGCTCTAGGACCGATGGAATTATTCATGTTTTTCGGTAAACCTACGACAAATTTCGTGACTTCGTATTCTTTCACCAATTCACCTAATCGCTCAAAACCGAAGTTCTCTTCCTCTTCATTGATGCGAATAATTTCGATGCCTTGTGCTGTCCAACCTAATAAATCACTAACAGCCACACCGACTGTCCGTGAACCTACATCTAGCCCCATGATCCTCATTTGATATCGATTCCGTGGTTCGCTAAGTAATATTTGGTTAATTCTTCCATGATTTCATCACGTTCATGACGACGAATTAAGTTTCGAGCATCTTGATAACGAGGAATGTAAGCCGGGTCCCCAGAAAGTAAATACCCTACTATTTGGTTAATAGGATTGTATCCCTTTTCTTCTAATGCCCGATATACGGTTTCTAACGTTTCACTGATTGCTTTTTTTCGATTATCATCAAAATCAAAGCGTACTGTTTCGTCTGTAAAACCCATTTTACTACACCTCACTTCTACTTTTATACAATTTCATTTTACTAGAAAAGAACCGAAACTACAAACAAAATTTCTTCTCCTTCTCTCTTTTTGTTATTTCTAGTCTTTTATTAATAAAGGCTTCGTAAAAAATGACAGCCATCGATAATTTTAAAATTATAAAAACAAATACACAACTTTATAAAACAAGAATAAAACTCTGCTAAATCGCCAGAATATCACCTTTCCCTCCAATTCATTTTGCGAAAAAATCGACGTTTTTCTTTTAAAAACTTTTAAATATCTATGATTAAATAATATCAGCCTTTTAATGTTACAATTCGCTAACAATCTGTTTACGATGTAAATTTTCGATTGCAGCTGTTATTTATTTCCTCTTTTTGGTTCGTTTGTAGTACACTAGAAGAAAATACATAAAGTGAGGCTTGCTCAATGACTCCTGCTCATTTGGATTTACTTTTAGAAACCTGTTTGTTAGCTGGTAAAATTATGATAGAAAGCGATGCAGAAATGTACCGTGTTGAAGATACAATGAGCCGAATTGCGCTTGCTTCTGGCAACTATCGAATGGTTAGCTATGTGACACAAACCGGGTTATTTGTTGGCATAGATGGAACCTCCACGATTCGTATGGTTCAAGTAATGAAACGTGGCATTGATTTAGAAAAAATCTCTCGTGTGAATCAGCTGTCTCGTGCTTATGTGGCTGGTGATTTTCTTTAGAGGAATTACTGAATAAACTAAAAGTGATAGATAGTGAACACCGACATTTTCCAATTAGCGCACGCATTGTTAGTGCGGCCGTTGTCAGCGCTACAATTATGATTCTTTTTGGTGGTGTCTGGTCCGATTTATTCTTGACTTTTCTGATTGGTGGTTGCGGCTATAGTCTTTATTATTTTAGTTTAAAGTTTCTCAAGATTAAATTTTTATCTGAATTTTTAGCTTCGCTGTTTATTGGTGCAGCCGCTATTCTTTCAGTCAAATTGGGACTCGGACAATCACAAGATTTAATCATCATTGGTTGTGTCATGCCTTTAGTGCCTGGTGTGCAAATTACCAATGCTCTTCGCGATTTGCTAGCTGGACACTACTTATCGGGTGTTTCTCGTGGGACTGAAGCATTAATGACTTCAGGAATGATTGGTTTTGGCATTGCTTTTGTCTTTCAACTTTTCTATTAAAAGGAGTGACTTACTTGCTAGGAATCGTTTTGGTACAATTTATCTTTAGTTTTTTAGCTTCTGCGGCGTTTGCAGTTATTATTAATGTTCCTCGACGATCACTGGTGGCTTGTGGTCTAACTGGTAGTGTAAGCTGGATGCTTTATTGGGTAATCGTTGAAGTTTTTAGTGGGAATGCGGCATTAGGTTCCCTCATCGGTGCTGTCGGTGTTGCGGCAGTAAGCTATCTATTCTCAAAAATATTAAAAATGCCTGTCACGATTTTTAATATTCCTGGTATTGTTCCATTGGTACCTGGTGGCTTAGCCTATCAAGCTGTTCGGAATATCGTAATTGGCAATTATGAAAAAGGCGCCTATTTTACCGTGCAAGCTGTAATGATTGCTGCTGGGGCAATTGCGTTAGGCTTAGTCGCTTCTGAGGTTTTCAATCAGAATATCCGCAGCTTTCGAGAAAAAAGGAGAATCTTTGGGTTTTATTCGTCGTAAGCGCAACAAAATTAAAAAAGTAGACAGCAAAAAAA
>OIEK01000095.1_pt1 | contig 50987 bp, 49 predicted proteins | sample 1581821 | NCBI WGS metagenome assembly OIEK01 (sample SAMN03281017, study PRJEB24777) | human gut metagenome | isolation source: fecal sample PR221 from 1 month old male Chinese infant, caesarean... | reverse complement strand
CACAAGAACCATTATTCTATTAAATCGCCGCATGCTTACCTTTAGCTGCCTTCTAATAAGGATTCTTTAAACGTACGTCCACCTACTGTACAATAAACACCATCTTCATCAAGTGGTACTGCCACCATTCAACAGTCCAAGATATATTTACCAGCTTTTTCATTTGATGATTTTTTCTAAATGTTCCTCTAATGGTGCACCAGACGCTGCCGACAAAGTATCATCATATTCTAAAGAGATCATGTTTAAAATAACATCAGAAGTAAAGGGAGAGGATGAACGGATAAAGATTCACTACAACCAGTACATTCATGACCATGCAACCAAATCACTGTAGGTAATTCAGTTGTTTCGGCAGCCTTAACAACGGTGTCTAACATCGTTGGAGGTAGTCCTAAAATAGCAGTGAGTGCTACACAGGATTTCATAAATGTTCGTCGACTCAAACGGCGTTCTTGGAAGAGTGTCCACAAACTATTTATACGATTCTTCATGGAATATAGCCTCCTTACAACAACTTTGCGCAATATAATCATATTACTTAATAAACTACAACGTTTATGATAAAAATCATTTTATTAGCGTCCTCTATCAGTTTGACGAAGTTCAACCAACATGATGACAATCATATTTCTACTATTTTATTATATCACTTAATATTTTTTAAAACTATGAATTTTAACAAAAAAGCTGTATATAAGAAATTAACTTTCCTTATATACAGCCTCATGTTATTCATTTCCTAAGAATTCCTAGTTATTAATTAATCAGATAACTTCCTTTATTAGAGACTCAAGCATATCTGCTTTTTTATAGCCCACAAGGGAATCGAGCATTTTGCCATCGCGGAAGAATACTAAGGATGGAATACCATCAACATCTTCTTTTAACAAAATACCGCGAAGATTTTTATCTTCTGCATTAACACTAAAGAATTCTACTTGACCTTTTAAACGCTCTGCTACGTCTTCAATCTCTGGGCGCATAACAGTGCATGGTTCGCACCAACCAGCCCAAAAAATCAACAATAGCTAAACCTTTAGCGCCAAAGCACTTTCTCATCAAATTCTTGTACACTAGTAATTGCTGTAATTGCCATGAAGTTCTCCTAACAAAGATCTACAATCTTATATACTATCAATTATATGTTAAATATAGAAGCAAGCAATCAATAAGCCGAGTTCTGTTCCGCTTGCGCGGTGACGATTATCTTTCTAGGCGTACAGTCGCCTGCACGCTCGAGCGACACAACCCGGAAGGTAGGCGGGACCACCCTTAACCCTTCCCTATTCGGTCTTGCTCCGGATGGGTTTACCGAGCCAGCCTGTTACCAGACTGCTGGTGAGCTCTTACCTCACCTTTCCACCCTTACCACTTACGTGGCGGTTTCCTTTTCTATGGCACTTTCCCTAAGGTTACCCTCGCCAGACGTTATCTGGCATCCTGCCCTATGGAGCTCGGACTTTCCTCGAGTCTTATAGACTCGCAACCGTCTTTCATACTTGCTTCAATTCAGTTTATCATAGCTAACAATTTGTTGCAAGAAAATGCATCATTACACAAAGAAGAAATCATTTTGTTCTGTGAAAGCTTTCACAGGAACAGTAAGCCCTGCAGAGATTAAATAGTCACGTAAACCATGTGCCACTATAGACTCAGTTCCAAAATGCCCCGCATCAACTACGAGTAAGCCTAATTCCTTAGCCATTTGCGCCTCATGATACTTCACATCACCTGTAATATAGGCATCTACATGTAACCGGGCAGCATCCTTAATAAATTCTGCACCTGCACCAGAGCATAGAGCAATGGATTGAATCGCTTTCGGCACAATACCAGCAAAACGAATGTTAGCATCAGGCAACGCTTCTTGTACCCACTCACGGAAAGAATCTAAGTTTAATGCATTAGGCAAGCGACCTACCCGTCCTAGATATTGAGTTGAACTAGTAGGCTCGACTATATTCAAAACCTCATAAGCAACTTCTTCATATGGATGAACAGCTTTCATAGCCGCTACGACTTTGCTTAAATGCGTACCATCAACGATAGCATTCACTTGTACCTCAGGAACCACTGTCAAAGCGCCAGCTGCCCCAATGACAGGATGAGAATCTTCATTACCAACAAAGCGTCCTTCCCCATGGATACTGAAACTACAATGCTCGTAATTGCCAATTCGGCCTGCCCCTGCATCGCCCATCGCCAAACGAACCGCATCAGCCGAGCTTTCAGGTACAAAGGTGGTCACCTTATAAAGCGCCTCTTCACCAGTTTTAATGAAGCCCTTAATATCAATAAGTCCCAATTGCTTCGCCAACATATCATTTAGACCGCCTGGAGCGATATCAAGATTTGTATGAGCACTATATACGGCAACCTTATGTTGAATCAGCTTATTAATCGTACGCCCTTGAGCAGTATCACATGATATCTGTTTCAACCCTTTAAAGATTAATGGGTGGTGGCTAACAATTAAATTACAATTTTGTTCAATAGCATATTCTACGGTTTCTTCTGTTACGTCTAACGTAGTCACTACACCTGTAACAACTACATTCCGATCGCCCACCATTAAACCTACATTATCCCAAGACTCTGCATACGAATGCGGTGCTAATTGCTCCATCAAGGTAATAACTTGTTGAACCGTTATCATACAACTCACTTCTTTCTATTTATTCTCTAAAAGATTACGAAGAAAATTAACTTCCTGCTTTAAATCCTGATATTTATCAGTATGATTTAATTTCTCTGTCATATCATCTAATGCACATTGTCGTTGATATATTAAATACTCTATATATTTCCTCCAAAGTGGTGGTCTATCTTGTTCCAATAAAGCCCCTACAGACCACAACAAGGAGTCTGCCGGTAACGATTGATAAATATCTACATATTCAGTCATACCTGTATAAGCTTTCACGCAGTCATTGCGTATTGCTAAAAATGCTGTATAGAGCTTACCAGCATCTTCTACGATGATTTCTAGAACGATAACATATCCCTTTTGAACCATATATTGACGTAATTCTTTTTGTCCATTCTGTGGTTGGAGTACATAAAACTCTAATGGTTCTGGGCCTGCATCTACAATATCCCGCATTAAAAAGCCACCCATACCACAACAAATGACGCCGTTCAACTCGCCCTTTTCTGTCACTTTAAGACCATCGCCTAAACGACAATCTACTTTATCGGCTAGTCCACAAGACTCAACATATGATCTTGCAGACTCTAACGGACCTTTATGTACATCACCGGCAATGACATATTCAGCGCGTTGACGATTGATGAGCTCTACCGCTAAATAGCCATGATCGGTACCGATATCGGCAATGGCATGAGCCTTTGGTACGATTGAGAATACCGCTTCTAGGCGGTCCATCATAGGTCTAGGTTCCATAACTTCCTCTACTATTACTAATTATATATTACTAACTATTCATTCTTAATTCTTAATTATTTATTCTTGATTATTTTTTGCTTATTTATTTGCTTATTTATTCTCGTTTATTTATTTCTAAACATAATACTATTCAAAAATAAGCTTTATTAAGTTACAAAAATAAATGAGTTACATATAAAAATAACCGCCCTTGAAATCTCAAGGACGGTAGATATCAACATAATGGTGGGCCCACCTGGGTTCGAACCAGGGACCGACCGGTTATGAGCCGGTTGCTCTACCCCTGAGCTATAGGCCCTCAGTTAGTTTCTAGCTTATTAATTATACCGAATAGACTATCATTTAGTCAAGGCAACTCAAACGCTAAGACTATTTCATTAGCATAAAACGGTGAATCATATGATCTTCGTTAAATACGCCTTTAGTAGTTAGTGTAGTCGTTTGGCTATCTGTAGATTTAATGCCTCGTGCACTCATGCAGCTGTGAGACGATGTAATGTGCACAATAACATCATCAGACCCTGTCGCTAAGGAAATTACTTCCGCAATATCTTCACCAATTTTTTCTTGCAATTGTAAACGCTTGCAGCACATTTCAGCTATGCGGGGAATCTTAGATAAACCTATGACACGACCTTTTGGGATGTACCCAATACTGATACTCATATCATACATCAATGCCATATGATGTTCACAATGAGAGAAGCAAGTAATATCCTTTACTACTACCATTTGATTTGTATCTACAGCGAAGGTCTTACCATACATGTCTGCAATCTCAGCATTTGTATACTGAATTCCTTCATATACCTCTTCCATCATTTGAGCCACCCGTTTCGGTGTTTCTAACAAACCGTCCCGATTAGGATCCTCACCTAATGCTTCTAACAACTGATATATAAGCGATTCTATTTTTTTTGTATCCATATTTACCCCTTTATATCAAGATTTCATCAGACCTCATATCATACCATAGAAAAGATACTAATACTACACAGCCTAATAATACTATACACCCTTTGCATCTGGATCCCAGACAAATTTATGGATTTGTAGTTGGAATCGTACATTCTGCAAATTATATGTTTTCATATAATCGATAATCGATGCCGCCTCAATCTGTCCCCATACAGGCGATACATATATTTGAGCCACTGTAGGATATTTACTAATTATGCGACGCATACAATCCAAATCTTCTGGAGAGCCAACGACAAACTTAATCAAATCACGTTCTGTAGCCACCTTGAATATATCTATATTCATAGACTCTTCGGCTAAAGAGGACGGCGTTTTATAATCGTAGGTAAACCACACATTATCTCTATGAAAGCTCGGTACAATCGTGCCATTTGTTTCAATATTGAAATCATAAGGACTATTATTAAGCCTCTCTCGTTTATCTACATCATTAATACGAGTTAAATCACTTTGACTTGATGGATTGTCTTGTATCTTTAAAGCCTTCCGACGATTTAATTCATCAATTAACTCTACAACAGCAGCTTCTTGTAATAGAGGCTCCCCACCAGTAATAGTAATGCGATGATTGCCTAAGCTTTCAATAACATCAGCCACCTCAGCTACAGTCATCTCTGTGAAAACACTATCAATGGCGTAGCTATAAGTCGTGTCACAATAGGAACAGCGAATATTGCAATCATGGAGACGTAAAAATGTAGTCAGCAAACCTTGCCGACTACCTTCCCCATCAATAGAGGCAAAAATCTCAATCACGTTCATAAATAGCTGTGTTCCCTTCAGATTCTTGAACCTCTACTTTAAAGCATTTTGGGCCCAATTCATCAGCGATCCATTTTGCCATATTTTCCGCAGTAGGATTTATATCGCCTAGTACATCGTTGATATGGCGATGGTCCAATCGACCATGAATTTTTTCTTTAATAATCGTAAAGTCGATGACCATCCCATTATGATCTAACTCTTCAGAGCGAGCATGAACTGTAATAATCCAGTTATGCCCATGAAGATTTTGACATTTACTTGGATAATCTAGTTTCAATTGATGAGATGCACTCACCTCTAACCGTTTAGTAACTGTAAACATTATATCTCCTATCTATTACATAAGCGTTTAACTTATATCTATTACATAAGACTTATCGCTATTACATGAAACCCTTGTCTATTACGTAAGTCTTATCATAAAATGCTTTTTATTGTAAGATATTACCGTTTTTTATTATAACACAAAAGGGTTGTAATACAGTGCTATACAACACTGCATTACAACCCTTAAGAGATTCAAAATCTTATAAGAAGTCTTTGATTTTATCACGTTTACCGCGGTTGCGCAATTTAGTAAGCGCTTTACCTTCAATCTGACGAATACGTTCTCTTGTTACATTGAAATGTTGACCAACTTCTTCCAATGTGCGAGGCTTACCATCCTTCAACCCAAAACGTAAAATCAATACTTGTTGCTCACGATCAGTCAAGCATGTAAATACATCTTCAATCTGCTCTTGCAATAAAATATAACTAGCTGCATCGTCTGGAGCAATTGCATCTTGGTCCTCGATGAAGTCCCCTAAATGGGAATCTTCCTCTTCACCAATCGGAGTTTCCAAGGATACTGGCTCTTGGGCGATTTTCTGAATTTCACGCACCCGCTCTACAGTAATTCCCATACCTTCAGCAATTTCTTCTGGCAATGGCTCACGACCTTTGTCTTGCAACAATTGTCTAGAAATACGAATCAATTTATTAATTGTTTCTACCATATGTACAGGAATACGAATCGTACGAGCTTGGTCTGCAATAGCACGCGTAATCGCTTGACGAATCCACCATGTAGCATACGTCGAAAATTTATAACCTTTAGTATAATCGAATTTATCTACCGCTTTAATCAGACCTAGGTTACCTTCTTGGATTAGATCCAAGAACAACATACCGCGACCTACATAACGTTTCGCGATACTTACAACTAATCGCAAGTTAGCATCTACCAATTTTTTCTTAGCCTTTTTGCTAAGTTGAATATCTTTATATGTAGCATCCTCTTGTACACCAGCTTCGATTTGCTTAGCTAATACGATTTCTTCGTCAGCTGAAAGCAATGGTACGCGACCAATCTCTTTTAGGTACATTCGTACAGGGTCATCGATATTAACACCAGAATCAACACTTAAATCGATAGAAATTTTCTTCTCGCTAGAAACTTCGTCTTCATCTTCATCCATTTCAATTGTATGACTATCTGTATCATCAGCATCAATATCTGCCACAATCTCAACATTCAATTTACCCAAAGTCGTATAAATATCATCTAATTGTTCCGCAGTAATTTCCGTCTGCTCATGAAGAGCATCTGAAATCTCGGATTGTGTCAACACACCGCTCTTACGGCCTTTTTCAAGAAGTTGCTCAACAATCTCCTCTATTTGACTTTTTTGTACTTTCTTAGCCACAGCGCTCTCCTTTTTAACCATTAATGATTTACTTAGACCATTCTCTAATTAAATTCTGTATTTCCTGACACTTATGTAATTCGCTAATAAACGTCGAATCTCCTGCTCGTTTTAATTGATCCGCCATAATTGAATGCGCTTTATACTGTTCACGCAATGAATGGAGCCTTATCTTGCGGATTAATGCAGGCACTTGTACCTTATATTCATCGTCACTCATGACGACCAACCTAGAGTAAATATCGTATTCTTGAGAAGATAAAACAGATTGAATTGCAGTTTCATCTAGACGACCTTCGGACTTATACAAGGTGAATAGCTTTTCTATTATACCTCGATATTCAATTTTTTCAAAGTCCTCTAATGGCAAATAGCTCATCATATGTTGTAATACTTCGCCATCTGTGAAAGCTAAGGACAATAATTTTTCCGCATCCCCCTTTGGTAAGTCCTGTGTTGGCAAAGGTGTTGATGCAGTATCCACTAATTCAATTTGTCCTTTTTTTACATAATCTCTAAAATATCTAAAAATAGTACTATTATCAAGCCATAATGGTAATGCCAATGTTTTTAAAGCATCATCTCTCTGTGTTTGACTATCTATATTTGCAATATATGGGAAAACATCTGCCATAACAGCCTGCTTCCCTTCTGTATCATTTGTATCGTGTTTAATCAAAGACTCACTTAATAGATAATCAAGAGGTTTAACAGCTTTAGCAACTAACTCCTTAAATGCCTGTCCCCCATGATTACGCACATAATCATCTGGATCTTTACCGTCTGGCATGGCAAGGACACGCACCTTAAAATCCGTATTTTGCAATAATTCAATAGCCCTAGCAGCCGCTTGACGACCAGCACCATCCATATCATAAGCTAACACGATTTCTTCAGCTTGCCTCATTAAGATATGCCCATGATCTCTTGTATAAGCAGTCCCCAATGATGCGACTACATTAGTAACACCATGATTATGAGCGGATATAACATCCATATAGCCTTCTACAAGAACAGCTTGTTTTTCCTCACGAATAGATTTATAAGCCTTATCAAAGGCAAATAAGAGTTTACCTTTTTCAAAGATTGATGACTCTGGAGAGTTTAAATATTTTGGTGTACTATCATCCATAACGCGTCCACCAAAAGCAACTACTCGCCCTTTACCATCCATAATAGGGAACATAATTCTATTTCTGAAGAAGTCATAAAATTGACCCTTTTGGTTCTTTCGGACAAGATTCAACTCTAAAAGAATGGAATCATCAATGCCACGCTCATGAAAGGCACGATATAACTTATCCCAACCATCAGGAGCAAAACCAAGCTTAAATGTTTCTATGGTCTCTTGTGTGAGCCCTCGCTTTTTCAAATAATCTAATCCCACTTTACCAATAGACGTTTGAGTGAGACAGTTATGGAAAAAGGTAGCCGCTAAATCAGAAGCTTCATACAGTTTTTTGCGCCTTTCATCTCTAGCTCTTTGTTCAGGTGAAAGTTTCGCCTCTGGCAATGGGATATTAGCTCGATTAGCTAGCCGCTCTAGGGCTTCTACAAAAGTTAAATGCTCTAATTCCATAAGAAATTTAATAGCATTTCCTGATGCATGGCACCCAAAGCAATAATAAAAACCCTTTTCAGGGGCTACACTAAAGGATGGCGTTTTTTCATTATGAAATGGACAACAACCCCAATAGTTCTTGCCGCGTTTCTTTAAGGCTACATGCTCGGATACAACTGACACGATATCATTAGCATCTTTGATTTGTTCAATCAACTCATTTTCAAAATATCGGCTCATAGCCAACGCCTCCTTCCCCATATATATATTAATTCTATATACAAATAAAAAATCCTCTATTTGTAAAGCATTTCAATCAATTAAATTATTAAAAAAGTAAATAACTTGATACGAATCATAGGAATCATCATCTACAACGCAATGTAAATGATGATTCCTATACGCCGTATATAGCAATATATAATTACCGAAACTTTGATAACAATAGGCTGCAATGAAAACATTGCAGCCTATACTTATCGCTTATAGCATATTATTTTGCGTAATCCACAACGCGAGTTTCACGAATAATTACGACCTTAATTTGGCCTGGATATTCAAGTTCTGACTCGATGCGTTTTACGATATTCCGAACAAGTAATGTAGACTCAGCTTCATCAATCTTATCCGGTTTTACTACAACGCGAATCTCACGACCGGCTTGAATAGCAAAACATTTTTCAACGCCTTCGAAGGATTCAGCGATTTCTTCCAATTTAGATAAACGTTTTAAGTAGTTTTCTAATGTTTCTCGACGTGCTCCTGGACGGGCAGCGGAGATAGCATCAGCGGCAGCTACTAATACAGCTTCTACAGTTTGGAACTCTTCATCACCATGATGAGCACCAATACAGTTAATTACTGCTGCACTTTCACGATATTTACGAGCCACATCAACACCGATTTGAACATGAGAGCCTTCAAGTTCACGGTCTAATGCTTTACCAATATCATGAATCAAACCACCTCGTTTAGCCAAAGTTACATCACAGCCTAGTTCAGCTGCCATTAAACCTGCTAAATGAGATACTTCAATGGAATGTTTCAATACGTTTTGACCATAACTAGTACGATATTTCAAACGGCCTAAAATCTTAACAATTTCAGGATGTAAGCCATGAACATCAGCTTCAAATGTCGCTTGTTCACCAGCCTCTTTAATAGTTTGGTCCACCTCTTTACGAGCTTTACCAACCATTTCTTCAATACGAGCTGGATGGATACGACCATCTACAATCAATTTTTCCAGCGCAATACGAGCCACTTCACGACGAATTGGATCGAAGCCGGAAAGAATAACTGCTTCTGGTGTGTCATCGATAATCAAATCAATACCTGTTAATGTTTCGAGTGCACGAATGTTACGGCCCTCACGACCGATAATGCGCCCCTTCATTTCATCATTAGGCAATGCCACTACGGATACGGTAGTTTCCGCTACATGGTCAGCTGCACAACGTTGGATAGCAGAGGAGATAATTTCTTTCGCTTTTTTCTCCGCTTCATCCTTAGCTTTGCTGCTCCATTTCCTTAACCATAATCGCCGTTTTCATGACGGATTTCTTGTTCCACATTCGTTAACAAGATATTTTTTGCTTCTTCGAACGTCATGCCAGAAATACGTTCTAATTCTGCCATTTGTTTTTCATACAAAGCTTCTACCTTTTCACGGCTTTGGGCTAAGTCAGCTTCTTTGCGATGTAAAGCTTCCTCTTTGTGCTCAATATTGTCTAATTTTTTATCCAAAGATTCTTCTTTTTGAAGAATACGACGTTCCATACGTTGAAGTTCAGAACGACGATCTTTATTTTCTCGTTCTACATCAGAACGGAGCTTATGAATTTCTTCTTTCGCTTCTAATAAAGCTTCTTTCTTTTTAGACTCAGCTGTGCGTTCACCATTTGCAATGATGCGAGCAGCCTCTTGTTCAGCTTGATTCAGTTTTCCTTCAGCAATATTTTTTCTTAAAAAATAGCCTACCCCTAGTCCAATCAGTACCATTACCACTGCAATTAGACTATACTCTAAAATCTCTTTCACCTCCTTTTTATTTCTCAAAATTGAGCTTTCATGCTCCTTTTTATGCCCTTTATGCATTAAATTATCAATTAGCCATATCATCATATAAATAAATAAGGCTATTATTAATTTTAGACTTCAAAGCCCTTTCTGTCAAGATTTTACAAGCCTACCAAGGCCTCTCAAAAAGCAGAATTTATTCATAAAAATCATTGCATACAACTTGAATTGTGCTTGTTGAGAACCCCCTGTATTTGAGAAAACTAAAAACTTTTACCCGAGGAGTCTTCTCTTCATTGAGAATAGATCCAAATTTTTTTTTCTACCACCCGATAAGCAGCTTTTACCTCATCATAAGCAGAAATTTCTTGAGGAATCGCAAGTCCTCGAAGTTTCATTTTTTGCTTAATCATATAAGCACCGTATTTCTGTTCTTTCATCAAATAGGCTAATACCTGCTCAGATAAACGTTCATCATTAATGTAATCATAATCTTTAAGGCGCTCAAGGACCCTCTCAATGATAGGGTCCTCGAATTGTTTACGTCTCATTTTTTGCGTCAGCTCATAGGAACTAAGAAAGCGCTGAGCTAAGAAGCGATATGCTTGATCCATAGCAGCTTGCATCGTTTCGTCACTCATGATTATACTTCTTCAGTTACTTCTTCACCGATTACATCGATTTCTTCAGTGCCAACAGCCAATGTATCACGAATAATGCGATCGATTTCATCAGCTATTTCTGGATTCTCTAACAAGTATTGTTTCGCCGCTTCCTTACCTTGGCCCATACGTTCCCCATTATAGGAGTACCAAGCACCAGATTTATTAATAATTTCCATATTTGTACCAATATCAATAAGTGTGCCAGTTTTAGAGATACCTTCACCGTACATCAAATCGAACTCAGCTGTTTTAAATGGAGGTGCTACTTTATTTTTAACAACCTTAACTTTAGTACGGGCACCTACGTTTTCGTTGTTAGCCTTAATCAATTCACCCTTACGAACATCGAGGCGTACAGAGGAATAGAATTTCAATGCACGACCACCAGTTGTTGTTTCAGGGTTACCAAACATAACACCTACTTTTTCACGCAATTGGTTGATAAAGATGACAACAGTTTTGGATTTACTGATGATACCAGTCAATTTGCGCAAAGCTTTACTCATCAAACGAGCTTGTAAGCCTACGTGAGCGTCACCCATTTCGCCATCGATTTCCGCTTTAGGAACCAACGCCGCTACGGAGTCAACTACAACAATATCTACTGCACCACTGCGAACAAGAGCTTCTGTAATTTCTAGAGCTTGTTCTCCATTATCTGGTTGAGAAATCAACAAATTATTGATGTCTACCCCCAAATTGCGAGCATATACAGGATCCATCGCATGTTCCGCATCAATAAATGCTGCAATACCACCTTGTTTTTGAGCTTCTGCTACAGCGTGAAGAGCCACTGTTGTTTTACCAGAAGATTCTGGACCGTAGATTTCAATTACACGGCCACGAGGGAAACCACCTACACCAACAGCAATATCGATAGCAAGAGAACCAGAGGAAATCACCTCTACATTCATGCGATCTGCCGCTTCACCAAGACGCATAATAGCACCTTTACCAAAATCTTTTTCAATTTGTTTTAACGCGTTATCCAACGCTGCTTGTCTGCCATCTACAGCCATTATTTTATTTCCCCTTTTCTGTTATATAAGTATAAACATAGTATAGTGCTAGTTCTGCCGCACTTTGTCTAATATCTTCTCGATTGCCAATTAAATTAGCTTTATGGGCCACTGTGCCATATGGACCAGTAACACCAAACCATACAAGACCAACAGGCTTTTCTCGAGTACCACCTCCAGGACCAGCTATGCCTGTCGTAGAAACAGCATATGTTGTTTGGCCAACAGTTCGTGCCCCCTCTGCCATAGCCTTAGCCACTTGTTCACTAACAGCGCCATATATATCTAACATATCTTGTGGTACACCTAAAACACGATGTTTCACATCATTACTATACGAAATGACACCACCCATATAGTACTCACTACTACCACTGACATTAGTAAGAAGCTTACCAACTAATCCTGATGTACATGATTCAGCAGTACTAATAGTACTATGTTCCTCTAACAAGGTTCGACCTAATGTTTCCTCCATAGAAATTGTTAAGTTGCGCCCTATGCGAGAGCCTAAGCGTTCTCGTATGATTGCATCCCAAGGATTAAGCAGGTCTTGTGCCGCTTCTAATGTTTCAGCCTTAGCAGTGATACGAACCTCAATGTAGCCTTTTTTAATGAGCAAAGCTATGGTCGGATTAGATTGCTTCTTAATTAGATCCATCAAGGTGCTTTCTAAATCAATTTCACGAATATCATATACGCCATAACGATAGGATGTAACAACACCTTGAGAACCAAATCGGCCATTTAAATAAGGAACTACGCTCTCTTGGAACATGCCCTTCATTTCTCCAGGAGGTCCAGGTAAAAGTATGTACGTAGTGTCGCCATCTTCAACGACTACACCTGGAGCAACTCCAACAGGGTTATATAATACCTTTGCCCCTTTTGGTAATTGTGCTTCTCGCCGACTCGCATCGGGTATAGTACGGTTTACACTTTTAAAGAACCTTTCAAGCTCGTTCATGGCCTCTTGATTAAACACAATAGGTCTGCCAATTGAATCGGCAAGTACATTACGTGTAATGTCGCCCTGCGTTGGTCCTAGCCCACCAGTACTAATAACGATATCAGCCCTTGTACTAGCGAGCTGAAAAACTTCAGCCAATTCGTTTCGGATTATCACCTACCACCGATTGATGGGACAATGGTATATCCTAATTTATTTAACTCTTGTGCTAGCCAAGATACATTCGTATTTACTGTATCACCTAGCAATAATTCTGAACCTGTAGAAATAAGTTCTACAATCATCAGATCACCTCCACAATCGAATGTATCGAACTGTGTATTATTCTACAACCGTAGCTACTACATCATAAGCAAAGCCTTGCTCTACTTGTACCTTAAGAATATCACCAGGTTGAATGTCTTCACCGCAGTCTTCAATGTACATATTACCATCTACATCAGGTGCTTGAGATTTCAATCGACCTTTTGCAAGCAAGGTGTTATTCTCGCCTTCTTCGATTTCCTCTACCATCGCATAATCAATGGTACCTTCTAAATTGCGATTATTCTCTTCAGAGATAGCAGCTTGGATGGACATAAGAACGTGATAACGCTCTTCTTTGACCTCTTCTGGTATTTGGTCTTCACGAGCACCAGCTAGTGTACCATCTTCTTGAGAATACGTAAATACGCCCATATTATCGAATTTGATTTCTTTTACAAAGTCACAAAGTTCCTCAAATTGTTCATCTGTTTCACCAGGAAATCCAACGATGATAGAAGTGCGCAATGTAATATGAGTCGGTGCATTTCTAATCTTCTTAAGCAAGCGCTCAATATCATTGCGATCGTCTCGGCGATTCATTTGTTTCAAAATATCGTTATTAACATGTTGCAATGGAATATCTACATATTTACAAAGCTTTGGCTCATTAACGATAATATCTAACAATTCATCAGAGAAAAATGTCGGATATAGGTATAGCATGCGAATCCATTCTATGCCTTCTACAGTTGTTAATTCTTTTAACAATGTCGTCAATAATGGTTTACCAGCATTAAGGTCGATACCATAGCTCGTTGTATCTTGAGCGATAAGGACAACTTCCTTAACCCCGGTCGCAGCCAATCGTTCCACTTCAGCCTTAATAGACTCGATAGTACGACTACGGAATGCCCCGCGTACCTTAGGAATAATACAGAATGTACACCCGTTATTACAGCCTTCTGCAATTTTTACATATGCACTATAACGAGGTGTTGTTTGAATACGGGGCATGCGCTCATCATAGATATTCGTAATATTTTCCATGATACAACTGCGATTGCCATGCTCAATAGCATCAACGGCTACCATAACTTGATCCCAAGCACCGGTACCGATCAATGCATCAATTTCAGGAATTTCTTGGAATAATTCATCCTGATATTGTTGGCTAAGACAACCTGCTACGATAAGGCCCTTACAAGTACCATCCTCCTTATATTGGGCAACCTCAAGGATGGTATTTATAGACTCAGCCTTAGCTTTTTCAATAAAAGTACAGGTATTTACAACGATAAGATCTGCTTCGCTTAAGTCTTCTGTAATCGAATAGCCATTATCTCTCAATAAGCCTAACATTACCTCTGTATCTACTAAATTTTTAGCACAACCTAGGCTAACATATCCTAATTTTTTCCCCATTCTATATCCTTTCGTCACTAGATTCTTATTTATTTCTTGGATTTATACAACTGACTTAGTCCTTACGGAATCGTACTTGACTAACCCAATGATTTAATAGTAACTTTTTACCTTCTAGAGTATAGCCACCATTCACAGGCCATAATACTAAATCATGCCCCATAGAATCTTTTGGCTCATCCATCTCAGGATTAGTAAATATATAAGTAAAATTCTTTTCTACCATATATTTCGCCGTTTTAGAAGATAGTAACCAATTAATAAACTCTACACTATCTGCTTTATGTTTTGAATTTTTTAAAACGGCAGCACCAGTCACATAATAAGACGTACCATCTTTAGGATAAATGATCTTAATTGGATACCCATGATGACTATATTGCGCCGCATCAGACAAGTTGCCAATACCAATATTTGTCTCCCCTAGCGCAGTTAGTCGTATTGGAGTAGACAAAAATTTAGCATGTTGAACCACATGGGGCTTCAAACTATATAAGTATTCAAGAGCCTCTGGTTCCCCTTTATACTCTACCATATTATATAGCAAATTGGCCGCATTCTGAGATGCTACAAAATCGGTCATAACGATAGACCAATCACCTTGTTTTCCCAATGTATCCCATGTAGTAACATATTTACCAATGCCATTATGGAAGGTATCATTCTGAACAAATACGATGGGATCGTACCAAATACCAACCCAATAGCCATTTGGATCCTTTAGATTATCACGTACCTCGTCAATACGTTCATTGACGATGGGCATATATTTACCTGCATTGGCACCAATTACGAGATTATCTTCAGAAGTTAGCACCAAATCACCAGAAGTATCAGCCACTGTAGAAGCCGACCGTTGCGACATTTGTTCCTCTGTAAGAGGCATTACAGTGACTTTACCTTTGTTCCTCTTCATAACGCTCAGCAAGCATAGCTGTCAAAGTATTAGGTAAGTCCGTATAGACTATAATTTCACCACGAATAGGCTCTTTGGCCTGTTCTATTTGTTCTTGTTGGTAAAAGTTTATGCCATAGATCAACATTCCTACCACAAATAATGCTAAGATGCTCGGAGCAATCCATCGTTTCATATATGCCTCCCATAAGACATAAAGTATCTTAAAATGAGAGTAGCTAGAGCTACTCCCTACATGTAACGACCACCAAAACTTTTATTAGATGTACGAACTTTAGTCACATCTCTACTACGCCTTTTTCCAGTCTGGTATCGATTCCTAGATTCGCAACCTCGTTTGCCATTACGAGATTTACTAGATTGGCTAATACGCTTAGAATTTCCACCAATTGGTCGGGGTGGAATTAAACATTCTGGGCCAAAGCCAATTAAATCACGTCGATTGGCTTCTATGAGAGCCTCTTTAACAAGGTCATAGTTTTCAATATTTTTAAACTGCATCAATGCGCGCTGTTTTGCTTTATCTCGACCCTTTTTAGCAACATATACAGGTTTTCCATCTAGTGGATTAATGCCCGTATAATACATACAAGTAGAAAGGCTACCCGGCGTAGGAATAAAATCCTGTACTTGCTCTGGGTACATATGGTGATCTCGTAAAAATTCCGCTAATTCAATAGCATCCTCTAGGGCACAACCGGGATGAGAGCTCATAAAGTACGGAACTAAGTATTGTTTCTTACCAAGCTTTTTATTTGCCTCTTCAAACCAAGACTTAAAGGTTAGGAATTCTTCTTTACCAGCTTTCCCCATCATATTGGTAACCCGTTTAGATACATGTTCTGGAGCTACCTTTAGCTGCCCACTTACGTGAAACTCACAAAGTTCCCGCACAAAGTCTTTATTGTTATCGGCCAGTACATAGTCATAACGCAAACCAGAACGAACAAATACCTTTTTTACACCTTTTAGTTTACGTAATTTACGTAGTAAAGCAATATAGTCATCATGATTTGTATTCAAGTTTTCACAAGGCTCTGGAGCCGCACAAGTACGACCTTTACACGCACCATAGACAGCTTGTTTATCGCAAGCTAGATGGCGGAAGTTTGCCGTAGGGCCCCCTACATCATGAATATACCCTTTAAAGTTGTCCATCTTGATCATCATGTGAGCTTCTTCAATCAAAGACTCATGACTACGATTCTGGATGATACGGCCTTGGTGATTAGTAATAGCACAGAAAGAACAACTGCCAAAGCAACCTCGTTGGCTCACAAGGCTAAATTGAACTTCACTTAATGCTGGCACACCACCCTTATCATCATATTTAGGATGCCACTTTCGAGTATATGGCAAGTTATAGACACCGTCCATTTCCTCCTGCGTCAATGGCAAGGCAGGCGTGTTCTGAATGAGATATCTATCACCATGTTTTTGGACTACAATACGACCATAGAACGGATCTTGTTCATCATATTGAATGCGAAATGCATCGGCAAAATCCATCTTATCCGCCTTAATAGCTTCATACGATGGGCACTCTACATAGTCAATAGTTGGAATTTCCTTTGCCATGTAGCAAATGCCACGTATAGATGGCAAAGACTCTTTAAATCGACCCTGATCTAAGGCATCAGCTAGTTCAACGATTTGAAGTTCTCCCATGCCATAGACGAGTACATCGGCCTTAGAATCTACTAAGATGGATCGACGCACCGTATCTGACCAATAGTCATAATGACCAAAGCGACGCAAAGACGCTTCTATACCACCAATGATAAGAGGTACATCACTGTAAGCCTCCTTCATACGGTTAGCATATACCAAGGTAGCACGATCTGGACGATGACCTGACTCACCACCTGGAGAATAATCATCTTGACGGCGAACTTTCTTTGCTGCCGTAAATTTATTAAGCATTGAATCTAAATTCCCTGCCGTAACAAGGGATGCTAGACGTGGTTTACCTAGTTTTTTGAAAGCCTCTACATCATTCCAATCTGGTTGATCTATAATGCCTACACGATAACCTTTGGATTCCAAGTATCTACCGATAACTGCAGGCGCAAAGGATGGATGGTCCACATACGCGTCCCCACTGATGAGAACGAAATCTAATTCAGCCCAACCACGTTCCTTCATATCCGAAGGTTCTGTTACTAAAAATCTATCCATTGATTGTGTAAATGCCTTTCTATCATGCCTAATCAGATACTAGAACAGGAATAACCATAGTAAAAATAATGCCATACAAACTAAAATAATCCCTAAAATAATGCGTTCTTGTACAATAGAGCGTTGACGTTTTCGTTGACGCGTTTCTAAGGACATACGCTTTTTAGATGTTTGGTATTCAACAAACTCACTTTGTACCAAATTAGGAGTTGCTTGAGCCTTCCGTCTTGTAACAGAACGTAAAGAAAAGGTATCTATGTCCCCTACTTGGCCCTGATATACTTTTACCAAGCGATCCCCATCAAGATCTAAGTAGTTACCATAGTTTCGAATAAAACCTTTTACGTAGACTTGACCAGGAATGATATCATAGTTGCCATCTTCGATAGCCTCTAAATAGGTTGTTTTAATGTGCAGCACTTGCTCCACATCTTTAAAGGTTAGATTACGTCTTACCCGTTCACGTCGTAATTCTTCGCCTAATTCAGCCATTTTCGTTCCTTTCTAAATCTACGTAATATTCATATAGTAATTAGCTAATTATTGCTCATCATTGGAATCGGAGAAATATCTAGCCTTAGCTTGTTCAGGGCTCATTAAAATTTCTCGAGCCTTACTGCCCATGCTAGGGCCAACGATTTTAAGGTCTTCCATTGTATCTACAAGACGTGCCGCACGAGTGTAACCTATACGGAAACGACGTTGCAACATCGATACGGAAGCTTGACCAGATTCCATAACGAGATTGACAGCTCGCTCTAATAATTCATCGCGGTAAACATCATTAGCATCAGAAGATTCTTTTTCAGCTTCCTTTTCCACTTCTTGAGTTACCGTATTATCATATTCTGGTTCTCGTTGAGCTTTCACAAACTCTACAAGTTTTTCTACCTCATCATCAGAAATGAAGGCCCCTTGTACACGGATAGGTTTATTTGCACCAATCGGAGCAAATAACATATCCCCTTTACCCAATAGTTTCTCTGCTCCTGCCATATCAAGAATGGTACGGGAGTCAATTTGAGAGCCTACAGCAAAGGAAATACGGCTTGGTACATTAGCCTTGATAGAACCGGTAATAACATTAACAGATGGCCGTTGTGTAGCAAGAACCATGTGAATACCTGCGGCACGAGCCATTTGTGCTAAACGACTAATAGATTCTTCAATATCATCAGGAGCCGTCATCATAAGGTCAGCTAACTCGTCAATAATCAACACGATTAGCGGCATTGCAGCCTTAGGATGCGCTTCATTATAGCTCTTGATATCACGTTTACCAGATGCAGCAAACGCCTTATAACGAGCCTCCATTTCACGAACGGCCCAACGCAATACAGCTGCTGCTTTTTTCATATCCGTTACAACTGGAGCCATCAAGTGCGGAATCCCATTGTAAATAGACAATTCAACCATCTTAGGGTCGATTAATAATAACTTAACCTCTTCCGGTTTGCGGCTAAAGAGAATACTAGAAATTAATGTATTTACACATACGGATTTACCAGAGCCAGTTGTACCAGCTACGAGCAAGTGAGGCATCTTCGCAAGGTCTGTAATAACAGGCTTTCCTGCAATATCCTTACCAAGACCGACAGGAATACCTCCACGAGCATCTTTAAAGTCACTGCAATCAAGTACATCGCGTAAATGAACGGCTTCTGTCGTTTTATTAGGGACCTCAATACCGATGGCAGATTTCCCTGGAATCGGAGCCTCCATACGAATATGTTGCGCTGCCAAATTGAGGGCAATATCGTCTGTTAAATTAACGATACGACTCACTTTCACGCCTGGTGCAGGTTCAATTTCATAACGTGTAACAGTTGGGCCTTGTGTAGCATTAACAACCTTTGCAGTAATACCAAAGTCACTCAATACATGTTCAAGCATCATCGCATTTTGTGCTACTTCTTCACCATTGTTTTGACTCCCCTTCCCTTTCGCCAAAATATCTAGGCTTGGGAAATGGTAAGGTCTATCATAGGACCGATGAATCTGTCCATCTTTAGATACAGCTACTTGCGCCGTATCTTCTGTAGTACTAATAATGGACGGTACTTGTAACCCCATACCTGCCATACCAGCTCCAGCACTTACAGAACTTGCCGCTGCACCCGTTCCTGGCACAGCGGAGGCAATAGCACCGTGATTCGTTTCTAATGGGCCTATTGTTGTATTTTGATAAGAAAATTTTGGTTGGTTCTTCATCATCAGAATTTTCTACAGTTCCACCCTCATCTGAATACTCTTCATCTGGTGTATATGAATAGTCCTCATCTGGAACATATACATAATCATCACTCGTAGATCTATGTATATCGGAGAATTGTTCAAAATCATCGGCTTCATAAGACTTCGCATCACCAAATGCTTCAGATATATTAGCCAATTGCTCAGCCGCACGATTACGTGCTTCTATCTCAGCCAATTCCTTCCAAGATGTAGGAGTTTTTTGTGACTCCATAGTAGTAACTGTATCTTCAATAGGATCAACATCTATATCTGTGGTAGAGTCAAAAAGGTCTCTGCCAGTAGCAATGCCTTGTTTTTCTAGTGCATCTAATGCTTGATCTGCTGCATCAGCAAAACGTGTATCTTTTTCCCTGTTATAAGCTTTACGCTGTTCTGCCGCTTCTTTACGTTGTTCATTCCAATCTTCAAACACTTCTTTTGCAACAGCAACCTTCTCGGCAGCTACCTCTTTTGCAACATCAAGGCCAACCTGTGTTTTGTCCGCGGCCTTCTGTAATCCACTGCGCAAAGACAAACGTGTCACCAGTAATCCAAAAGCTATGAGTAAGAATACATCAAGAATAATAGCCCCTAGGTTACCTAACAGTGTACGAAGGAATGTAGCAATTGCGCCACCTACGAAACCACCTTGATTAGCTAGTTGCGTAGTAATGAGTTCCTGTCCCTCAGGAACGCGCCACAAGGGAACAAGAGCTAACAAAAATAGGAAAAACAAGGTCATTACAACCCCTCGTTTTGTAATGGAAATAAATGTATCCTTATATAATAATCTCCAACCTAACCAGAAAACGCATAAACAAGGAATAATACCCCCTAGGCCAAAGCCATAACGGAATATACCTGTTAAAATCTGTCCTACAAGGCCGAGTTCAAAGCCGAAAAAGCCCAGAAAGGAAATCACAGCAAAAGCAATGACAATAAGACCTTTCACTTCGCTGCGCAAAGAAAAGCTTTGCGACTTTGATTGCTGTTTTGTACTTGTTCGCTTACGGCGTGTGTTGCGTCTTTTTGTGGAAGTATTTTCTTCTGCCATAAATCTATACAAACCCCTTACTTATATAACATTACAGTAAATTAACTTATCATTATATTATAGCATATATCGTAATATTAAGTTAATTTTTACAACGTTTCTCCCAGTCGTGAAGTAACTGTTCCTCAGTCCCTCTCTTTATGCCCTTATAGTAGGTTGCATCAACTAGAGGCGTTGGTAAATACTGCTGTTTTACAAATCCATTAGGATAGTTGTGGGCATACTTATAAGCTTTCCCATGGCCTAATTTACTAGCCCCGCTATAGTGACTATCTTTCAAATGATCAGGTACTTGTCCACAATCCTTATGTCGCACATCAGATATCGCGGCATCAATAGCTACATAAGCAGAATTACTTTTAGGTGCGAGAGCAACATAACACGCAGCCTCAGATAATATAATGCGCGCCTCCGGAAAACCTACCATATGAGCCGCTTGAGCCGCTGCATTGGCAAGTATAAGAGCTTGTGGGTCCGCAAGTCCTACATCCTCTGCTGCACAAATAACAATACGACGAGCAATGAAATTAGGATCCTCTCCAGCTTCAATCATGCGTGCTAAATAATGTACCGTTGCCTGCACGTCAGAACCACGCATACTTTTTATAAAGGCTGAGATTGTATCGTAATGACTGTCTCCTTTTTTATCATATGTATATATACGACGACCTACGACCTTTTCAAGAACCTCAATAGTAATCGTCCCCTCATCGGGAACCATAGCTGCAGCTTGTTCAAGAATATTAAGGGCCATGCGGCCATCACCATTGACGAAAATCCCCACATCTTCTAGAACTTCATCCGTTACCTGTAGATGGCGTTTGCCTAATCCCACTTCTTCATCGGTAATGGCGCGACGTAAAATTTGACCAATAGCCTTTGGTGTAAGTGCTTCTAATGTAATAAGACGCAAACGAGATAATAACGGTCTATTAACCTCAAAGAATGGATTTTCTGTAGTAGCACCAATAAGGATAATGGTGCCATCCTCTACACAAGGTAACAAAACATCTTGTTGGCTTTTATTAAAACGATGAATTTCATCGAGGAATAGAATTGTGCGTTGCTGTAAAGAACGAACTCGTTTGCGCGCATCTTCAATGATAGTACGCAACTCACCAATACCGGCGTTAGTAGCATTCAGGTTTACAAAATGGCTATTACTCACCTTAGCTATGATTCCGGCTAATGTAGTCTTACCCGTTCCACAAGGACCATAAAAAAGCATAGATGGTATTGTATCCTTCTCTACCATAGCACGCAAGAAAGTCCCCTTACCTACAGCCTTCTCTTGACCATATAAATGATCTAGTTTAGTAGGACGCATTCGTACAGGAAGCGGCTCGTATGTATTTGTAGGTGTCATATCAAACAAACTATCCATTCTATCACCTCAATTCGCACTCAGTTTAACTGTCGTATTTTCATATCTATAACTATTCAATCCAAAAACAATTACTTCCCCGTCATAAAAACCTAATAACATCAGTAACTCGGTAACACTGATAATATTGGCAAGACATTTATAACGTTTATGACATTTAGGACTCTTAAGATTTTAAAAAGTTTAAATTCTTACCAAAGATATATTTATAGTATATGATATTTCAGTCTATTTTTACACGCAAAAAAGCCCCACCATGCCGTAATGTACCGCGTTTTGATCCTGCAAGGGCAGGTGGGTGTCCTCCTCATCCTGCAGTTGTCCCGTAAGGGCGTAACGTTCAGACGAGAGTTCAGACTCCCAAAGTAAATGTGTTGGCTCAAAACTGCGATATCACACGCACATGGCAGGGATATCTTATACTTAAATAGTATCAGAAAGATTAGCAATTAACAAGTCTTGACATTTCGATTTTAATCAATTCTTGCCTATGTTTTTACACTAAAGATTGCTCTTGTTCTTCTTCTACATCTGGTTTAATATGCAACTCTTTTAATTGCTTTGGTTCTACTTCAGATGGAGCTTGGCTCATGATATCAGAAGCAGATTGAGTTTTAGGGAATGCAATTACGTCGCGGATAGATTGACGTTTTGCCATCAACATAACAAGACGATCTAGGCCAAATGCACAACCTGCATGAGGAGGTGCACCGTATTGGAATGCATCAAGCATGAAGCCGAATTTGGATCTTGCTTCTTCAATGGACAAACCAATTGCTTTGAATACTTTTTCTTGTACGTCAGCTTGGTAGATACGCAAGGAACCGCCACCGATTTCTACACCATTCAATACCATGTCGTAAGCAATCGCTTTTACATTACCAGGATCAGATTCTAATTTATCAAGATCCGCATGGCGTGGCATTGTGAATGGATGGTGCATTGCTACATAACGTTTTTCATCTTCGTTATATTCGAACATAGGGAAATCAGTTACCCATGTGAATGCCAATTTATCTTGGTCAATCATGTTCATACGACGTGCCATTTCAAGGCGTAATTCGCCTAATGCACGTGCCACAGTTGCAGGTTTATCAGCAATCATCAATACGAGGTCGCCACCTTTAGCGCCCATTTTTTCACCGATATTGCGAATTGTGTCTTCACCTAAGAACTTCATGATTTGAGACTTGATAGAACCATCTTCGTTGAAGCAAGCCCATGCAAGGCCTTTGGCACCGTAACGATTTACATATTCAACAAGGTCGTCAAGTTCACGGCGAGGAATGCCAGCGTCACCAGGTACAACGATACCTTTAACTACGCCACCATTGTCGATAACAGAACGGAATACTTTGAATTCTGTATCTTTTACAAGATCAGTTACATCAGTAAAGGCCATATCAAAACGAAGGTCAGGCTTATCAGAGCCGTATTTATCCATTGCTTCGTCCCATGTAATACGAGGCATAGGCAAAGAAATTTCTTTACCTAATGCAGTTTTAAATACATGAGCAATCATCTCTTCAAGCAATGCATAAATATCTTCTTCATCAACGAAGGACATTTCTAAGTCGAGCTGAGTGAACTCAGGTTGACGGTCTGCGCGCAAATCTTCATCGCGGAAGCAACGAACGATTTGGAAATATTTTTCGTAACCAGCAACCATCAAGATTTGTTTGAAAATTTGTGGAGATTGTGGCAACGCATAGAATGTACCAGCATTTACACGGGACGGCACTAGATAGTCACGAGCGCCTTCTGGTGTAGATTTAGTAAGCATTGGAGTTTCAATTTCCAAGAAATCGCGGCTATCGAAGAAATCGCGCATTGCTTTCGTTACTTTGTGACGCAAAATCAAGTTGCGTTGCATTTCTGGACGACGTAAGTCAAGGTAACGATATTTCAAGCGAATATTTTCATCTACATCGATATCATCTTGGATATAGAAAGGAGGAGTTTTAGCAGAGTTCAATACGCGCAACTCTTCACAGAACATTTCGTATGCACCTGTAGGAAGATTTGGATTAATAGCAGCCTCATCACGCTTTGTAATCTTACCACGTACACAAAGCACATATTCATTACGAACATCCTCTGCTTTGTGGAACGATTCTACGTTATGATCTGGGGATGCCACCACTTGTACTACGCCAGAACGATCGCGTAAATCCAAGAAAATCAAACCACCATGGTCACGACGGCGTTCAACCCAACCACATAATACGACCTCTTTACCTACCTCTTGTTCAGAGATGGTGCCACAACCGTGCGTACGGTGTAAGCCTTGCATTGTTTCCATTCTAATTGTCATCCTTTCACCAAAGAAGTTATACGTTCAGCCACTGTATCAAGAGATATAGTCTCTTGTTCACTAGTATCCATGAATCGAATTATGGCTTCTTTACGAGCCAATTCATCATCACCCAATATAATAACATATTTCGCATTAATTTTGTTAGCGTATTTTAATTGTGCCTTCATACTCTTGCCCTGTCCGTCCATTTCAACGGTAATATATTCATCATGTAAGGCTTGGCAAATTTTGAAAGCCTCTACCTTAGCCCCATCACCAAGAGCGACTACGAATACAGATGGTTCTACAGTTGGCTCAGGCAATAAGTTTTGTTTTTCAAGAGCTAATAGTAAACGCTCCATGCCCATAGCAAAACCGATAGCTGGAGTATGAGGTCCATCGAGCTCTTCTACGAGACCATCGTAACGGCCACCACCGGCTACAGCACTTTGAGCACCTAAAGGAGTATATTGTACCTCAAAGGCTGTCTTTGTATAGTAATCAAGGCCACGTACGAGACGAGGATTTAAAGTATATTGCACATTAGCTGCAGTTAAATAGGTTTTCAATTCTTCAAAATGATCATGACACTCTTCACATAAATGTTCGTGAATTTCAGGAGCACCTACGGACAAGGATTTACATGTTTCATTTTTACAATCCAGTATACGCAAAGGATTTTTGTACAACCGTTCTTGACAATCGCTACATAATTGTTCCTTTTTTGGTTCAAAGAAGGCGATTAATTTTTCGCGGTATACAGGGCGACATGTTGGACAACCTACGGAGTTCACCTCTACATTGAGATCTTTAAGACCAAAATCTTTTAACAATTGTACAACCATGCAGATAACTTCACTATCTACCACTGGAGATTGCGAACCTAGTACCTCTGCACCAAATTGGTGGAATTGACGATAACGACCCGCTTGCGGTTTATCATGACGGAACATAGGGCCCATGTAATACCATTTTGTGAGACCTTCTTTACCATATACTTTATTTTCTAAGTATGCGCGCACAGCAGACGCCGTATTTTCAGGGCGTAGGGTAAAGCTAGAACCACCGTCATCACCAGTGGTAAAGGTGTACATCTCTTTTTGTACTACATCTGTAGTCTCACCGATACCGCGTAAGAATAATTTAGTTTCTTCAAAGGCAGGTGTGCGAATTTCATTGAACCCATATACTTTACAAATTTCGCGCATACGTTGTTCAATATAATGCCAATGTATCATCTGTTCTGGCAAAAAGTCTTGTGTACCTCTTGGTTTTCTTATAGCCATTACACAACCTCCCAAAATCTTTCACAAATTCTATGTCGTTTCTCTGAAAAGTGCATCTATCGTTTCGTGATAAACATCTACGTCATTTTGGCATATGCTGTTTAAGTTGACGGTATTCAGGGGCTCGCATCCACTTAGACGAAGCTGCCAGGCCCATAGATAGAATACTCTGCCGTTCTTCCATGATCTGAATATTATATTCACACGCTTTGCCAGGCAAGGTATAGCCAATATTCTCTAACTGCCCTCTCATATATTGTTGGCGATATAAATAATATGGCACATAACCAGCTGCTTCAAGACGCTCTTTACCATATTGTACCATTTCCGCCACGAGATGTTCTTCAGGAATATCATCTTCCATATGTAAATCGTACAACGGACTACCACGTTTTAATGCTAACGTATGAATTGTAACATTTTCTGGCAGATTTTGACATACATAATCCATATTCTCTCTCATGTTTGGCATTGTTTGGTTAGGCAAGCCTGCAATAAAATCCATATTTACAGATAGTGATGTATTGTTTTTTACATATTGTAAAAGTTCATCAACATCCCGTACGCTATGACCACGCCCAATACGACGCAAAATATCATCTTGCATCGTTTGCGGGTTAATGCTAATACGATTCACACCTAGCTCAAGCATGGAACGTAGCTTTGTAGGATTAACAGAATCAGGTCGTCCTGCCTCTACAGTAAATTCATGACCTTCTGGTACGAGTAGAGACAACTGTTTTAGAACCTGGTGAAAGTCTTCATCCTTTAGCACTGTCGGAGTACCACCGCCCATATAGAGGGTATTTACGGTTAAATTATAAGATTGGACAATAGCTTTCATATCTTCTATATCACGGGTTAAAGCCTTTAGGAATTGACTTTTACCAGCATAATCCTGATAGAGACCATATGGAAACGAGCAATATACACAACGCGTGTCACAGAAAGGAATACCACAATAGAGACTCACCTTTTTATCATCTGTATCAGATAGAAATGGACGTTGATACTCGCCAATGTCCCCCAAAGTAGCAAGCTTTTCCATAGACACAGAAAACTCGTCCCGAATGTGACGAGTTGCTGCGTGGACAGAGCCATATGTATCTATATATTTATGTAGTAGCTTTGTAGGGCGCACACCTACCATAGTTCCCCACGGAGCCTCAGCAGGTAAGCCTTGATATTCACGCAAATAGCGCAACAAGGCTTGTCCAATTTGGCGACGCCCCATAGAGGAAACAGGGCCTTCAAAAATCTGAACCGAATCACCAATGGTAACAGTTAATGTGTAGAGCCCTTCCACTTCATGTGCTTCAAGGATAACCTCTGGATTTATCTTATCAGAAAAGAGTCCCGCCGCGCCACAGTTATGAGCTACTACGGAGCCAAGTGGTAATGGACCCGTATATAGATATCCATTAACCATGATGGGACATACGCTCAAGCTTTTCTAATTCTGCTTCAGTCATATGATTTTGGCAATCACTACAGTAACCATATACTTTCAATTGATGATCAATGGTACGGAAGTTTAATTTCTTAGCGATAATAGACTCCAATGTTTCAAGCATATCGTCTTCAAACTCGGATACTTTACCACATTTTACGCAAATCAAATGATGATGGAAATGAGCGAACTCTTCGTCATTTAATTCATAGCGATTACGGCCATCACCAAAATCAAGACGTTTTAACAAATCAAGTTCTGTGAAGAGATCAAGAGTTCTGTAAATTGTTGCTAACCCAATATCAGGTGCTACTTCTTTTACAAGAACATATACATCTTCAGCACTCAAGTGATTTTCATCAGCATCAATGAATGCTTGTAAGATTGTTTGACGTTGTGTGGTCAATTTGTACTTTTTGTCTTTAATGCGTTCTTTTAATTTTTCTAATGTTGTGTTCATAATAAATTTTCCCCCGACTGTAAAAAATAATTCGTTTAAACCTACTGACCAACGAATGGGTTGTATTGTTTTTCATACCCTATATTTGTTTCCGGTCCATGACCAGGATACACCATTGTATTATCAGGCAATGTATAAAGCTGAGTCTTAATCGATGATATCAGTGTCTCATAAGAACCATTTGGAAAATCTGTACGGCCTACGGAATCTCTGAATAGAGTATCCCCCACAAACACAAGACCTTCCATGTAATAGCACACACCTCCTGGCGTATGACCTGGTGTTTCAAGCACCTCAAGATCGATATCACCACATGTAATGTGATCACCTTGTTTAACCTCGATGATTTCCGCTTTTACCATAATTGGCGTTGGATTGCTATAAGCACTAAGATTAAGTTCAGGATCAGATAAATACGGTACATCGCCCTTATGAATATATACAGGTACGTGATAGGTATTTACAATCTCTTGAATGCCACCAATATGATCTCCATGACCATGTGTCAGTACAACCGCCTTCGGCTTTAAGTCATGTTTTTTTAGCGCATCTAGTACTTCAGCTGTTGCAGGATCGATAATGAAAGCTTCACCTATCGCTTTATCACCGATAACATAGCAATTTGTTCCTAGTGGACCTAAAGGCATGCGCATAAGCACTAATTGTTGTTCGCTCATTAAGCCCCTCCTTTACTACGTTGAACAGTATACACTTCACGAATACGACGCAATTTAGTCATTACGAAATCTAGTTGTGAAATATCCCGAATATCAACCACCAAATTGATACTTACATTTTTTGTATCTTCTTGAACCTTAGCATTGATGTTAGTAATGGTGATTTTCAATTCTGAAAGCACCGCCATAACCTCCATGAGAATGCCAGCTCGATCATAAGCCTGAATATCAATGCCTACATGGAAAGATTCTCCAGAAGAACCGTCCCAAGAGACTTCTATCATCCGCTCTAAGTCTTCAGGAGAATGTCCCATGCTAGGGCAATCACAGCGGTGAATAGAAACACCACGACCACGGGTTATGTAACCTATAATATCATCACCAGGTACAGGATTACAGCATTTTGCCATACGCACCATCACACCAGCTTCACCTTTTACGAGAACACCAGTGCCATTTTTAGTTTTCTTTTGTCCTTGAGATTTTAATTTCTCAATAATTTGCTCTGTACTGCGCTTAGATTCCTCTACCTCTTTAGACTTTTTATAAAGTTCAATTAAACGCAAGAGAACAGTGCTTACAGGAATGCCGCCATAGCCACAGGCTGCAAACATTTCCTCTTCTGTACCGGCTTTAAGTTGTTTCGTTACATGTTGTAAACGGTTGTCTGCACATAATTCTTTCCAATTATGATTCAATCGTTTTGCTTCTTTTTCAAGAGCTTCTAAGCCTTTTTCAATATTTTCAGCTTTATTTTCACGCTTGAACCAATTGCGAATTTTGCTCTTACTTTCAGAAGAACCTACGATATTCAACCAATCAAGGCTAGGACGACCTGTTTTGGATGTGATGATATCAACAATATCACCATTTTGCAAGGTATAATCCAACGGCACAATTTTGCCGTTTACCTTAGCACCAACACAATGATGACCTACATCGGTATGAACTCGATAGGCAAAGTCAAGCGGTACAGAGCCTATTGGCAACTTAACAACGTCACCCTTTGGCGTAAATACAAATACCTCACCAGAGAAAACGTCTAATTTCAAAGCATTAACGAGTTCCGTTGGATTACTAGTATCTTGCCATTCAAGAACCTGGCGCAGCCATGCAACCTTTTGATCAAATTCTTTATCGCCGTTTTTATTTCCTTCTTTATATCGCCAGTGAGCAGCCACACCATATTCAGATACGCGGTGCATTTCCCAAGTACGGATTTGAATCTCTACCGGTTGCCCCATCGTGCCGATAACGGTTGTATGCAAGGATTGATACATATTAGACTTCGGCATGGAAATATAATCTTTGAAGCGATAAGGCAATGGCTTCCACAAGCTATGTGCAATGCCAAGTACTGCATAACAATCAGGGATGCTATCAACGATTACACGAACAGCAAGCAAATCATAAATTTGGGATAAATCACGATTATCCTTTTTCATCTTCTTATAAATACTATAGAAGTGTTTTGGACGACCTTTGATATCCGCCTTGATATGGGCTTCACTTAAAGCCTTTGTAAGTTGCCTCATCGTATCATTAACAATGTCTTCCCGGACTTGGCGTTTTTGTTTCATTTGATCGACTAGATCATAGTATTTTTCCGGCTCTAAATAACGGAAGGATAAATCTTCCAACTCCCATTTCACATTGAAGATACCAAGACGATGTGCCAAAGGTGCAAAGATTTCTAGGGTTTCCTTAGCAATACGTTTTTGTTTGTCACTACGCATATGCTTTAAGGTGCGCATATTATGTAAGCGATCACCCAATTTAATAACTACGACACGTACGTCCTTCGCCATAGCTAAAATCATCTTTCGATAGTTTTCCATTTGACGATCTTCTTTTGTTTCATACTGGAATTGGTTTAATTTTGTTACCCCATCAACGAGGAATGCTACTTCAGAGCCAAACATCCCCTCTAGGTCTTCCTTCGAGTAAGATGTATCTTCAACCACATCATGCATAAGAGCTGCCATGAGTGTAATATGGTCGATTTGTAAATGTGCCAAAATATCAGCTACAGCTAAAGGATGCATGATATACGGTTCACCGGAAGCTCTAAACTGACCTTCATGAGCCTTATCAGCAAGCTCAAAAGCTTTCAATACTTGGTCACACTCATCATCTGTTAAATACGTATGGATATACTCCATAAACTCGGCTAAGGCTTTACTTTTATCAAATGTACTTTGTTCCACCAAAGCTTTGCCTTCTTCATTTACAGTTGTCATGATGTCACCTCCTATACACTATAAGTAAGGAATGTTACGGATGTGACAAGATCTAATTTTCCTTCAATGGCGTTCCATCTAAGCATTAATTGACCATCATCACTTGTATATTCTTCAACAATGCCCAATTCTTTAAATACATCAATAGATGTTAGAGCACTGCGATTATTCTGATCTGCCGGCTTACGGCGCAATATATCTTGTTCTACATTATAAACCGATTGACTACGACCTCGCATGGACTGTTTTATTATGACATACATTTGTCTAAGCCCTTCTGTAGAAAGCTTAATCGGCTCTTCAGTCAATGGTTCAATAGCTTGAATCATGAGTTGTGGAGAAACCATACCTTGCCATTCATTCTTTTGCAAGGAAAATGCCACTTTTACCACAGTTCCCACAAAGATAGATTTAAATAAGTCTGGACGATTCCAAGCTATAGCATCTAATGTACCATTCGAAGTTTCAAATATTATCTTACAATGATTTTTTAATTGGCCCATGAGCATAATATCTTGCACGGTAGCTTCCATAATAGCAAAGACTGGCGTGCTATTAGCCATCCCATAAGGTTCAAGGTCTGATACGCGGTCAATGATATCGACATCGATATCATCAACAGGTAGTTCCGCATCAATAGCAACCACAGGAATATATTCCTCTTCTGTAATAACTGCTTTGCAATACTTGGTTAACCGTTCTCGTAGCTCATCAATACGATTTGCATCGATGCTAAAGCCTGCTGCCGCAGCATGCCCGCCAAACTGTAGCAAGATATCCTCACAAGATTTTAATGCATCATATATGTTAAAGCCATCTATACTACGGCACGAGCCTTTACCAACGCCATCATGAATACTGATGACTAAGGTTGGTTTGTAAAACTCCTCTACTAGACGAGAGGCAACAATACCAATAACTCCTGGATGCCACTCTTCGCCGGCCACAATAGTTACATAATCAGCTTTATGTCCTTGATTAGCTACATCAACACGAGCCAACTCATGAATATTTCGTTCTAACTCTTGTCGTTCACGATTCGTTTCATTTAGTTCATCCGCAATTGCCTCTACTATATCCTCGTCATCGGTCACAAGTAGTTCGACCGCACGCGTTGCATGCGTTACGCGACCCGCTGCATTAAGACGAGGTGCTAAGGTAAAACCAATATGTCCAGATGTAATAGTTCGTTCATGGAGCCCAGCTACATCAATAAGCTTTTTAATCCCCAAGTTAGGTTCCCTATTCATCTTCTCAAGGCCTGATTTTACAATGATACGGTTCTCACCGACCAAAGGCACTACATCGGCCACAGTGCCAAGTGCAACGATATCTAAATCATCTAAGTACCATTCTCCGCGCTTTGTAAGCCACAAGGCTTGGCATAACTTAAAAGCAACACCTACTCCAGATAAGTTTTTATCCTTATATGGACAGTCCTTTTGCTTATGATTTATAACGGCCTTGGCTCGTGGAATCATATCAGGCGCCGTATGATGATCCGTAATAATCATATCGATACGGTCTCGTACAGCCTCTACAATATCGTAAGAACTAATGCCGCAGTCTACAGTAATGACTAAAGCCGTTCCCCGTTCAATAAGGTGCTCTAAAGCCTCTAAATTGAGGCCATACCCTTCACTTTGACGTTCTGGTATGTAATAGGTAACATCGGCACCTAATTTCTTTAAAAATCGATAAAGTACTGATGTTGCAGTAATCCCATCTACATCATAATCACCATAAATGACGATTGGTTTGTGACTTTCAATTGTTTCCAGAACTAGTGAAACAGCCACATCCATATCTTTTAATGTAAATGGATCTAACAAATCTGACAAAGTACCTTGTAAAAACTGACGACCTTCGTCTACATCAATGTGACGATTCACCATTAATTTAGCCACAATAGGGTTTACACCAAGTTCACGGATTAAGATATTCTCTTTCTCTTGATCACCTTTACAAAGGCGCCAACGTTTTTTCTTAATCATCATATCCCTCAGTAGTTTATAATCAATATTATTCTCGAATTCAATGTATTATCATTATCATTTTTATTTATTATACCTTAAAATTGCAAATAAAATAAACCATTTTATATATTTTATTCTCATTTAAACTTTGCTATTTTCTCAACAAGAAAGAGCCTCCCATTATCAATAGGAGGCTCCATATCAGTGAATTCCTTAGAACCGGAAGTCCCGTTCGCCGTCTTTCATCTGTGCAATATAAGCTTTAGCTTTATCTTTAACTAAATCATTTTTGATATTTTCTAACTGTTGTTCAATAACCTTTGAACCATGAGCCTTAGTCTTTTCATCACCGTAATCCATGATATATTCGTTCAATGTCATCAACGCATTTGGTTGACAACAGTTGTGAATTTGACCGGATTTTGCAAGAGCCATAAAGCGATCCCCAGTTCTACCTGCACGATAACAAGCAGTGCAGAAGCTTGGAACATACCCAAGATCTAGCAACCAGTTAACGATTTCATCTAATGTACGCGTATCACTACGATCGAATTGTGCCGTATTATCTTCTGGCTTTTCTTCTTCTTTGTAACCACCTACGCTAGTACGAGATCCACCACTAATTTGGGAGATACCTAATGCCAAGCCACGTTCACGCATGGACTGACTTTCACGAGTGGACATAATCATACCTGTATACGGTGTGGAGACGCGGATAAGAGCAACAATTTTTTCAAATACATCATCAGGCACAGCATTACTGAAATCATCTACATCGATATCATCAGCTGGACAAATACGAGGTACAGAAATAGTATGTGGACCTACCCCATACACAGCCTCTAAATGTTCAGCGTGCATCAACAATCCAACGAAATCATATTTATAATGTTCCAAACCATAAAGAACACCGATGCCTACATCATCAATACCACCTTGCATAGCGCGGTCCATCGCCTCTGTATGGTAGGCGTAGTCGCTCTTAGGGCCTGTAGGATGTAAAGCTTCATAGTTTTCTTTGTTATATGTTTCTTGGAATAATGTATATGTGCCAATACCAGCTTCATGTAATTTTTTGTAGTCCTCAACGGAACAAGCTGCAATATTTACGTTTACACGGCGGATTTCACCATTTTTATTTTTGATACCGTAAATCGTCTTGATGGATTCCAAAATATATTCAAGAGGATTATTTAATGGATCCTCACCAGACTCAATTACAATACGCTTATGGCCCATCGCTTCTAACGCAATAACCTCTTCTCTGATTTGGTCTTGCGTTAATTTTTTACGTTTAATATCGCGGTTTTGGAGTGGTACGGACAATACACACATCCATTGATACAATAGTTAGACAAGTATAACGGTGCAAATAGAACAATACGATCGCCGTAGATAGCCTTCTTGATTTCCTTTGCTAAAGCAAAAAGCTTTTCCTTATATTCAGGTAACGGACATTCTAAGAGAACTGCTGCTTCTCGGTGGTTTAATCCCTTAAATGTAGCAGCTTTCGCTAAAATAGCATCTAACAACTCCCGATTTTTCCTTGTTTTCCTCTGCATAGGCAAGTGTGTCAAGGATTTCCTGATGGGAAATAAATTCCTCCGCCTTTGGAGATTTTACATCATACATAGTACTTACCTCAAATCTTTCTAGTGGCAACGCCACCCCTCTTTAGGTTTATGAAAGTATATGACAACCAGTCTTCTGGTATTTCACTGATACTGTACATAGTATACCACTATTCCTACTAAAAAGCACAGGAATTTGATACATGCAAAAAGGTTGCCGCCTCATAAGAGGAAGCAACCTTTATATCATGGGAGTTTCTAATCTATATCGATTATCTATATCGAATATGACTAAAATGTATGTATGTATTTTTACACGAGATAAACCCTTACATAATAGTACTAACTATATATTACAAATGTATTTAGTCCTATTCTCCCCATGTATCATACAGCTCTTTCATAGCACGTTCTTTCGCAATAATACCATGGGCCATCCACAAAGTACTATCCACTTGCAATACATGATCGGCTTTTACAGCAGGCAAATTTTTTCCACAACTCATCTTTTTTAAGATTTGCCAATCGTTGGTCTGCTACACCTTGATTATTAGCACTAGAAGCACCGTAACCAGCAGAAACGATTAAATAGCCTGCATCAAGATCGGGTAATCGCTCTAAAGAAATCGCATTGTTCGTAGGGTTAAGTTCTGTTTCTAATACCATATCAGGCGGTTTAATATTAAGTAATTCAGCCATAAAGACATTCAAATCGCTTTTCATATACGGATACAATCGTATTTCTTTATTTAAAATTCTTAGAAAAGCTACGGTTTCCCCTTGCATATGTTCAGCTAAAGCTATCCGTGTTTTCTTAGCCTGTGAATAATATTCTTTCAAACGAGCTTCCCCTTTTTCAGGGACCCCAAGTGCTTTAGCAATAGTTAGTAGTGCAACTTCTTCCTTATTTACGTTGACAGAAATGGTTGGAGCAATTTTAGAAAGTGCATTATATGCCGCTTTGCCATAAGAGTCACGCATAATAATCAAATCCGGTTTTAAAGCCTGAATCTGCTCATAGTTGATAGTCTTTGTTTCATCATTAATACTAAAATTTTGAACATTACGATTACTTAATTCATTATAAAGATAGCTTTTTTCATTAAAATTTGCCCCTATAAAAGATTCATCTAATGCAATCATAGGATCTTCTGTCCGAACAACCACGATACGTTTATGTTCTTTGGGCATAACTGTTGTCCCGAGCTTATGAGTGACAATAATCTTATCTCCTTCAACAGTAACAATTTTATCTGCTGCCTTTTGGATAGCCGTTAATCGCTTCTTAAACTCTTTATCAATGTCTTTCGGATCATTTGACCGTTCAAGGGCTGTTTTTACCTTATCATCAAGATTAGCATAGATAGCTTCATGAGTCATACCATTTTCCTGTGGACCACATCCTGCAATTCCCATGAGCATACAAGCCCCCAAAAGACCAGAAATTAACAAACGCTTCATACTACACCTCACGTGCCGTATGGCCATAATTTTTCATAGAATAAGGAATACAGAACGGACGATCTGTCTTAGGGTCATTCATGATTGTAGAATCTACACCAAATACATCCTTCAACATTTCATTATGGAAGATAGTATGAGGCGTACCTTCGTATTGAATTTTTCCATCCTTCATGGCAACTAAATTATCAGCAAAACGAGCGGCTTCATTAAGTTCGTGAATAACCATAACAATCGTTTTGTTATAAGCTTTATTCAAATGCTCTACTAAATGTAATACATCCATTTGGTGAGATACATCAAGGAAGCTAGTAGGCTCGTCAAGGAATAGAATGTCTGTATTTTGAGCGATAGCCATGGCAATCCATGCGCGTTGCCGTTGCCCCCCAGACATATTTGTAATGCCACGATCTGCAAACTGAAGTAATTCAGTCTCCTTCAAAGCCCACTCTACAATTTCTTTATCCTCTTTTGTAGTACGGGCAAATAAGCTGCCTTGATGCGGTGCACGACCGTACATAACAAGTTCACGAACTGTAATTTCACCAGGTGCCGTTGGATTTTGAGGCAAAATAGCAACCTTTTTTTGCTAGTTCTCTACTACCATAAGAACCGATAGATTTACCATCTAGTAAGACATCGCCATCCATTGGTCGAATAATACGACAAATAGTTTTAGTAAAGTAGATTTACCACAACCATTAGCACCAATTAATGCTGTTACCTTGCCTTCTGGAATCGTAAGATTTAAGTTCTCTATAATTTTTGTATCACCGTAACCAGTAGTTAGGTTTTTAACTTCTAATTTCATTTATATTTCCCCTTTTACGCTTTTGTTTTTGCTAGAATATACAAGAAGTATGGTGCTCCGATTAAAGCTACAATAATCCCTAAGAGGATTTCATCAGGCGCAATAATGGATCGGCCAATCCAGTCAGCAGTGACCACTAAAATAGCTCCAATTAGACCTGTTAATGGCAAGAAATAGGCATGATCGGCACCGACTAAGCGGCGTGCAATATGCGGGGAAATAAGCCCTACAAAACCAATGCTGCCACCGATAGCTACACAGAACCCAGATAAAAGAACTGCAATAATAAGGTATACAAATCTAGAGCGATTTATATGTACACCAAGCCCAATCGCTGTTTCATCAGCTAGGCTCAATAAATTTAGCTCCATATAACGGGCATAGAGAATGAGTGATAATACAATGACAACTGGCGCAAGCACCCATACATGCTCCCATGTATTACCCGAAATAGTGCCGATGGTCCAAGTATTAACTAAATAAAATTTATTAGGGTCCAAACGCGTTACGAGTAAGACTTGCAATGCATGGAGTCCTGCACTCATAGAGATACCTGTTAAGATTAAACGATATGGAGAAATAATATCTCTACCGCGACAAGATAGAAGATAAATTAAAATCGCTGCCACAACAGCCCCAGCTACGGCAACAGTAGGTAATGTCCAAATCCCCCACGCCGTTGTAGAACCTGCAAAATATACTAAAAGAACTACACCTAAACCAGCACCAGCATTTACGCCTAACAAGCTTGGACTAGCCAATTCATTCCGAGATATAGTTTGAAAAATTGCACCAGACATAGCAAGGCCCATACCAATAAATACAGCCAAGATGGTGCGAACTAAACGGAAATCAAAAACTGTGAGTTTTTCTACATCATTACCACCGCCAAAGAGAATGCGAATAAGATCAGATGTAGACATATCACTAAAGCCTGTATGAAGATGTCCATACATGGCACCTAACAACATGAGCGTCATAACGAAAGAGTAGGCAAAAAAGCGTTTTTTCATCTTATTTTCCTCCCTTACGATTTGCTAAATAAATAAAGAATGGAACACCTACAAGAGCAGTAATGGCACCTAATGGTGTTTCGAATGGAGGATTTACGATACGAGCTACAACGTCAGCAATCATAACAAGTACTGCACCAAAGAGTGCAGAGAATGGAATTACAAGACGATAATCGATGCCTACCAGTTTACGTGTTATATGTGGAATAACGAGACCTACAAAGCCGATCGGACCGGCTAGAGCAACAGCAGAACCGCTAAGAATAAGTACAGTCAAACCAGATAATACACGTACACGATTTAAATTACTGCCAAGACCAATAGCTACCTCTTCGCCAAAGCTTAAGAGCGTAACAGATTTAGATACGTACATGGCAATAAGAATACCAATGAGTGTCCAAGGTAATACGAGTAATACTTGTTCCATACGAATACCACTAATACCGCCTGCAGTCCAAAAGCTTAACTCTTGTGCCACTTGGAAGTACACAACAAGCATATGTGTAACAGCCACAAATACTGCACTAATAGCCGTACCTGCAAGTGCAAGATATACAGGAGTAGCTTTACCACCTACGCGTTTAGCAAGAGCTAAAATGAACAGTGTTGCCAATGCGGCCCCACCGAAGGAAAACAAAATACTTCCATTTAAGGTTAAATAAGGAAATAAAATCATCCCAACAGCTAAACCAAAACTGGCACCTGCGTTAATCCCCAAAATAGAAGGACTTGCCATAGGATTGTTGGTAACACCTTGCATCAGTGCACCTGATACGGCAAAGCTGATACCTACAACGATACCTGCTATCATACGTGGCAAGCGCAATGTTTGAACGATCATCTGACCTATACTATTAGGATCATAGTTAGTAAAGGATAAAATAATATCATCTAGGCTGATATAGCGTATCCCAATGAAGAGTGAACCAAGAGATGTGGCAATTAAAATAGCTAAAGCCAGTATACCTAGTAGCGTAGTTTTAGCTGCGCGCCCTCCCCTTGTTTCTACGTCATAATTGCTCATAAGAACTCCTTACAATACGAAATACTATAGAATTTACTGATACATTATATCAACAATGCTCTATCTTTTTCAATAATAAATCTCAGTATCATTTATAGCAATAATGCAATGTTAAAAACAAAATAAGTAAAGCTTTATAACTATACAAAATTATATCCAATATTCTTTATTCCTATAATCATATATAAACATTATCACTACAAAAAAGAGTAGTAACCTTAAGGCTACTACTCTAAGTTATGAGTAAATATTCTGATTTGATGTACAATAAAATATATTTAAAGCACTAAATTTACCTATTTAATTGATTCCTATTATTAAAAAATGTTCTATACGCTAATTGACAAGTAATAAAGCAAGCAATCGATATAGTAGATAAACTCATAAATGTCACGATCATTTGATATTTTACAGCTTCAAGTGGAGGCATCCCCGCTAAGATAAGACCTGTCATCATTCCTGGTAAAGCCACGATTCCTAAAGTCTTAGCGCTATCCACAGTAGGTTGCAATCCAGTCTTTATAACATCTCGCACGATGGCTTTTGACGCTTGCTTAGGCGTACTTCCTAACGCTAGTTTAATTTCCACCTCTTGTTGGCGTAACTCAAAATTTGATAGCATTTGCCGATAACAAAGGCCAATTGCTACCATAGCTCCACTAATAACCATCCCTCCAACAGGAATCACCTGATAAGCAGTAAAGTTAAGCACACCTGTTAGAAGCAAAATCGATAATGTAATGCTTGCACCTACGGTTATGGCAAACCAAGAAATCCACAATGCATATGGTATTCCCTTGCCGCGTTTAGAAGAATTATAGGCTGCATTAATAGCCATAAAACCTAATAATCCGATTATGAATATAGGACTTTCAGTACTAAAAATATAAGCTAAAATAAAGCCTATGGCAAATAACTGTATGGTAGCTCGTAAAGCACTTATAAAAATATCTTTCTCTAACTTCAACTCCTGCCGATAGGACATAAACATACTTATAATAACTAATATAGATGCAAGACATAATGACATGGCTGAAATAGCATGAAATTGACTCACCGTAATACCTCCTCTTTAGCTAATGATCCATCTACAATTGTAATGCGGCGATTAGCCTTACGTAAGCTTTGTTCCTCACTATGTGTTATTGCTATGATGGTCATCCCATTATTATGAAGTTCATCGATTACCTGTTCCACGATAGCCGTGTTAACAGCATCTAATGCAGAGGTAACCTCATCTAAAAGCAATACTTTAGGTTCAAAGATAAGGCTCCGAATGAGACAAATCCGTTGCATTTCTCCACCAGATAGTTCATCATTATGGCGCTCAAGATATTCAATAGGCATATGAAGTAAATCGAAAAGATATTTGATACGAATCATATCAGGTTCCATACCTCGAATATCATAAGGGAACAAAATATTACGACGCACCGTTTTTGCAAACAAGTAAGGTCTTTGAAAGCAATAACCTACCTCTTTTCGATAACTTTCTGGATCTATAGTGGTTAAATCACGTCCATTATAAGTAATAATCCCTGAGGTAGGACTAATCAAATCACTGCATAATTTTAAAAGTGTACTTTTACCACTACCAGAAGGGCCTACAACAGTGAGATACTCTCCTTCATGTACAGATAGAGACACATCACGGATAATAGACTTTTCGTTTACAACATAGGATATATTAGATAACTCTAATAGTGCCATAATGCCTCCGATCATATTTCAAGACTCTATGATATATTTAATAATCACTTTAAATTATATTATATTATACCAATACAACTTACACCATAATAAACAATAAAAAATCCCTAGTGGAAACCACTAGGGATTAATAGTCTTGTAAAATTAAGCTTCTACAGGGTATACGCTAACTTTACGGTTATAACGACCAGCACGTTCAAATGCTACTTTACCAGGCACAAGTGCGAATAAAGTGTCATCTTTACCGATACCTACATTAGTACCAGGGTGGAAGTGAGTACCACGTTGACGAACGATGATGTTACCGCTCTTTACGATGGAACCATCATGGCATTTAACACCAAGACGTTTAGATTCACTGTCACGACCGTTACGAGTACTGGACACACCTTTTTTATGTGCGAACAATTGCAAATCAAAAGTAAACATTAAGTTCACCTCCTATATTTCGTGAATTTGGACAAACTCTGGATATTGACGGCTAATTTCCTCCAAACCGAGAAGCATAGTCCCCAGAATATCCTGTCCACTCTGATTAATCGTACCAGAGAGAACTATATCACATTGACCTTCGCTATTCGTATACTCCCCTTCTTGTCGAGCAATTTGGGTGAGTCCTAACATTGCCGTTGCCGACAAGGCGGACACTGCGGCACATACGATATCGAAGCCATGTTCATCATATCCTGCATGACCGGACATATGACAACCAACTACTTGGCCATCACTATTCCGCTGGATTCCAATGGAAACCATAATTAAGCTTGGATAGATTCAATACGAACTTTTGTGAACGGTTGACGATGGCCTTGACGACGACGGTAGTTGGATTTAGCTTTGTATTTGAATACTAAGATTTTTTTACCTTTGCCATGCTCAAGAACTGTACCTGTAACTTTTGCACCGTTTACAAGAGGAGCGCCAACTTTAACGTCGCCGTCATTCACTACAGTCAAAACTTCTTCGAATGTAACGGACTCGTCAGCAGCTGCTTCCAATTTTTCGATAGTAATTACATCGCCTTCAGCAACGCGATATTGTTTACCACCAGTTTTAATAATTGCGTACATGAGAACACCTCCTTGTTATCGAACTCGCTGAATTCGGTATCCCGACCCGAACTTCGGTCGGGCGTTTAAACCTGCTTCACGCGGATTGCAAAGTTCAGTAAACCGAACTAATACTGATATAGTATATCCTATTTACACAGTCATGTCAAACAAAAATCAACAGAATCCGCTCAGTTTCTAACACTTTCACATATATATACCTTAAAATTCTCCAATAATCCCAAGATGTTGTAAAAGTATCTTTGTACCGATGAGGATCAATACACCTCCACCTACTATATCTGCATATTTTCCAACAAATCGGCCCATAAATTTACCTAAGTAAACACCCACTAAAGATATACCAAAGGTAATAACACCAATCATCGTAGATGCTTTCCATACATTAATAGGTAAGAATGCAAAGGTCAGTCCTACAGCCATTGCATCAAGGCTAGTCGCTACGGAGAGCATCATCATTTCCCAGACACCCAAGAATTGCTTATCATCGTCCTCTTCATCATCATCGCTAAGTCCCTCTCTGATCATAGCGATACCTAAATAACCAAGAAGGCCAAAGATAATCCAGTGGTCCCAATCAGCAATCACATCGATAAATTGACGACCGATGAGCCAACCAATAAGAGGCATAAGAAACTGGAACAAACCAAAAAGAAATGCCAAGGTTACCTTGCGACCATTCTCACCTACAGGCATTGTCAGCCCCTTACCGATAGATACACCAAAGGCACCCATCGCTAGGCCTATACTAATTAATATAATTTCAAATACAGACACGGTACTCCTCTATAAACAAACTACATATTATTCAGTGACAGCCATCAGGGAATACCCTTCACGGCTAATTTGTGGATTTACCACAATAGAAATCTTGCGCCCTATAGACTCACCCAAATCCACGAGAACAGCCTTTGTTAAATACTGAGCTACCTCCGGATGAACTTCGAGTTCTAAATCTGTTTTAATACGTCCCGATTTAAATAACTCGCGGATACGACGCACAATCTGCATATATACAGTACGCCCTGACAACATATAGCCCGTACCACCACATTGAGGGCATGTATCAAACATCAAGGTTTGCAAGCCTTGGCGAGCTCGCTTTCGGGTCATCTCTACGAGGCCAAGCGAACTAATGCCGCATACAACAGTTTTCATTTTATCTAACTTAGCTTGTACCCCCAACAATTTTAACAATTCTTGTTGATGCTCTTTATCTTTCATATCGATGAAATCAACCACAATGATACCGCCAATATCGCGCAAGCGCAATTGACGACAGATTTCTTTTGCCGCTTCTTTATTGACTGTGAAAGCTAAATCTTCCAGCTTATTAGATTTACCAGTGTAATGAGCAGAGTTTACATCAAATACTGTGAGGGCCTCCGTATGGTCAATACGGATTGAACCACCAGAAGGAAGATTAATATCGCGAGAGATAAGATCTTCCAATTGAGGTTCAATGTGATTTGCTTTAAAAATCGGTGTGCTATCACGATGACGTGTTACTTTAATTTGTTGTGACGTAGGTCCATGCCCTAAGAGGTCCAGCAATCGGGATTCTCCCATATCGGAATCGACGATGATTTCCTCTACATTGCGATGCGCATAGTCCCGTACAAGGCGGAACCAGAAATCCGCGTCACTATATAAATCAGTACCGCTCTTAGCCACCTTAAAGCGCTTCAACACATGTTGCCAGGTCCGCCACAGATACTCCATATCGCGACCGATTTCATCGGCACTGGCCTTAGCTGCTGCAGTGCGAATGATAAAACCGCAACCTTCTTGTACATAAGGGGCTGCCAATTCTTGTAGTTTACTGCGCATGGTTTCGTCTGTAATTTTCTTGGAAATATGCATGCCTTCAGAATATGGTAATAGTACCATAAAACGACCGGCCAAACTGACGTCTGCAGTCACGCGGGCACCTTTACCAAGCATTTCTTCTTTCACTACTTGAACGAGGATTTGTTGCCCCACAGATAAGCGTGGCAAGATTTTCTGTTCCTTCCCTTGTTGCAGGTTCAAGTACGCATTTTGAGAGCCCCCAATATCAACAAAGGCCGCTTGCATACCATTTAATACGTTCTTTACTGTGCCTTTGTACATATGATTTGCCATATGAGACTCATCGGTACGCTCCAAGACAAAGTCCACTAGCTGTCCTTCTTCGTCTATAACAGCCATACGAATTTCTTCGCGCATAACATTGACCAAAATTTTATGCATCCTATCCCTCCCTTCTTTGTCATCTAAATTATAATTAGTAATTAATCTCTAAAGGCGTATAACGGCCTTCTTCGTTTTCTACCATAATTGCTTTACGATGAATTTCGTAATCTGAAGTAATAGGCCAATTATACTGATTTTTACCAAGATTCCACACTTCGCTAGGTTTAATAGTCCCTTGCGGATAAATGCCGATGCCCATTGTAAGTATCACCATACCGTCTTTAACAGATGCTACGATTGGTTCTTTTACAAACTCTTTTACATCAATGGTACGAGTTTTCTTAGGTGTTACCTTTTCATAAGAAATATCCGTTGCTTCATTAAAAGGTTTGAGTAACGCATCCCAATCAGCATTTTCATCTGTCACAGGGCCTGTTACCTCATAGATAGCAAAGTTACAGATGGCCATCATCTTTTTCACCTTTTCAGGCATTTCTTTACCATCTAGAACCTCAAGACCAGGAGGCGCTACACGGTTTAAACGGTCTATAATGGACTCTAAACTATCCTCTTCAAGCACATCCATATCAATATATTCAGCCGCTGCGGTTACGCCTAAGGCGAGTGCAGAGGAGAAGCTAATTTTCATGTGAGGGTTAAACCCTTCAGAGTACGCCATTTTAATTTCTGCTCGACGTATCATCCGCTCTACAGCTTGAGCATAATCAAGGTGTGACAGGAATCGTAATTCTTCGCCTTTATTTAAGGCCAAACGTAACTTTTTTCAACTCTACCACCCTCCTTATAGTCAATAATAGCTGTATTGAGCTCTGGACATACATTACAGCCCTTACATGGAGCTCGACGACAATCGCCTGTAAGATTAGCTGCTACCGCTTGCTCCCACTCGCGTTTTAAGAAAGCTTTACTTACGGTGCAATCTAAATGATCCCAAGGCAATGGCTCATCGAAATCTCGTGTACGACGTGCAAAATACGCAGGATCCAATCCGCAGTCAGCGAATGCTTTCAACCAAGTTTCATAGTTAAAGAACTCGGTCCAACCATCGAATTTACAACCTGCCTTCCAAGCCTCTACGAGAACTTTGGACAATCTGCGGTCCCCACGAGCAAAAGCGGCTTCCATGTAGCCAGTATAGCCATCATGGTAGTGGTAGGAAATGTTACGATTATTGATGAGGGACTTCAAGTAACGTTGTTTGCGATGAATTTCCTCTACATCTTGTTGACCATACCATTGATATGGAGAATGTGTTTTTGGTACGAAGAAGGATACGCTCACCGTTACAGAACCATTCCGTTTGCCTGTAATATCACGGTGCAAGTCAAGCACCTTGTACGCAAGATCTGCAATACCAGCCAAATCTTCGTCTGTTTCTGTAGGAAGCCCCATCATAAAATACAATTTAACCGTGTTCCATCCTGATTTGAAGGCATTAGTACATGCGGCTAACAAATCTTCTTCACTAACGCCCTTATTGATAACGTCACGCATCCGTTGCGTACCTGCTTCAGGAGCAAAGGTAAGACCACTCTTGCGCACTTGCTGTACCTTTTTCGCAATATCGATAGAGAAGCTATCAATACGCAATGACGGTAAGCTAACGCTAACTTGTTTATCTTTAAACTCTTCCATGAGCATATCTACGAGTTCAGGCAATTTAGAATAGTCCGCAGAGCTCAAACTCATCAAGGATATTTCATTGTACCCCGTATTGGCAATTGTATCTTTAGCAATCTGTAACAAACGTTCTGGCGTCTTTTCACGAACCGGACGATAGAGCATACCGGCCTGACAGAAACGACAACCACGCGTACAGCCACGGAATAACTCCAATACAGCGCGGTCATGCACTATATCAAGGAACGGTACAACAGGCTTTGTTGGATAGAATACATTCTCTACATCCTCTATAATACGTTTCTCAACGGTTGCAGGTACGTCTTCGAAACGCGGCGTAATCGATTTAAAATCGCCTTGTTCGGTGTATTCTACATCGTATAAAGCCGGGCAATATGTGCCAGGAATTTGGGCTACTTTACGCAAAAAGCCTTCTTTGCCACCTGGGAAGCCTTTGGCTTTTTCTGCTTTAAATAAGTCGATGAATTCATCGCCCCACTCTTCGGATTCACCGAGGGATACGATATCAAAGAAATCAGCAATAGGCTCTACATTATACGCACAAGGGCCACCGCATACAAGCAGTGGAAAATCTAAATCACGCTCCTTAGCATACATAGGAATGCCTGCTAAATCGAGCATATTTAAAATGTTAGTAAAACTCATTTCATATTGAAGCGTAAATGCTAACACATCAAAGTCTTTAATAGGCGTACGTGTTTCTAAGGAAAATAATGGAATATTACGCTTGCGCATTTCCTCTTCCATATCGTGCCACGGTGCAAATACGCGCTCGGCTACCGCATCTTCACGACGGTTTACGAGACCATACAAAATCTTGATGCCCAAATGACTCATGGCCACTTCGTACACATCGGGAAAACCTAAAGCCATAGTTACATCAACAGTACTGTGATCTTTCACGATACTATTGTATTCGCCGCACGTGTAGCGAGCAGGCTTTTGGACATGTTGTAACCATGACGTATCTAATTGAATCATACATCCTCCGTCTTTAATGAAAGACTTCTTTCACAATCAATCCTATGAAAGGATATTAAAATATATATTTTGTCCGCTGTCTAGCAATATTTAATAAAATGCCAATGCTCAGCATATTAGTTGTTAGCGCACTAACACCATAGCTAAGGAAAGGCAACGGAATCCCCGTTACAGGCATGATACCAATCGTCATGCCTACGTTTACGAGCACTTCAAAGGCAAACATCGTACCAATACCCGTTGCTAATAACATACCAAAATTATCATTGCAGGTATACGCTACTTGAATACTGCGATAAATAAGCATAAACAATAATAGCAATACTACAATGCATCCTACAAAGCCAAATTCTTCGCCGATTACAGAAAAGATAAAGTCCGTATGATTTTCTGGTAAAAAGTTCAACTGACTTTGAGTACCATTAAAGATACCTTTACCAAAAATCATACCCGACCCGATGGCAATCTTAGATTGAATGATATGATAGCCAGAACCGAAGGGATCAATATCTGGATTTAAAAATACTAGAATACGTTGCTTTTGGTATTCTTTCAGTACAAACCAGCCCAAAGGCATCAAGAGTAACGTCACGCTCGCAATGATTTTTATAAGCTTAGTTTTGATACCAGATATAAAGAGCATCCCTACAAATATAGCAATATATACGAGGGATGTCCCCAAGTCAGGTTGTAAGAATACGAGAAGGATAGGAATCCCTACATATAACACTGGCATCAATAGGGATTTAAAAGTATCTAACTTGCCAATGCGCGGTTCTAACATTTTAGCCATACAGATAATCATCAATAGTTTAGAAAACTCTGAAGGCTGGATAGTAATTGGCCCCAGTTGAATCCAACGCTGTGCACCTAGTGCGGAGGTACCAACTACCATAACTGCAATTAACATAAGCATGGTAATCACATAAATCATATTCCCCCACCCTTTAAGGCGATGGTAATCTAGAAATTGCATGCCTATAACGACAGCTATATTTGCTAAAAAGAATACGAGTTGTTTTACCACTAAACTACCAAAACCGATAGCTTCATGATTCACATGGGTAGCACTACCAATAGCTGTAAGACCAATTCCGACAAGTAATATAGTACATATGATGATAGTCCAATCGCTATCTGTCCATATTTTACGCCACATCATATCACCTATTTCAACTTGCTACGGCGCCACAAGCTTTGTTTCCCTTGCACCAATAAGCGTTGCGTGGTCCAACCGCCACGATTAATGTAATGAACATTGTTAGAATCCTCAAAAATAGACTCACCTACTGTTGCAAGACTTGGTGTACTCTCTTGCTCCTTCGATATTTTTTTCTTAGTTACATAAGCATCGAAGTGCTTTTGTACATCGTAGTCTTCCCAACACTCACCGGTAGTTACATAATCAACAAGAGGTGCTAACATAGCTTTTAGTTCACTAGAAACAAATTCTAACAAACGACCATCTTGTGTATAGGTCAAAATATCCTCATCATAAGGAATTATAGCCCCTACATATTCAGCGCGAAGGACTTCTAACATATCATATAAATGGATATCCTCTCCATCGATAGGTACTGCATTAAAAGCAATAGCATAATCATGAATATTATGTTCTTGACATACTTGAATCATGCGTGCCCCATTACGCAAGGATACCCATAAAGGATGCGTCACCACGATGCAGCGATTTACTAATTCTAAAATAGACTCTATGCCCTTACCGATACCAGCAGGAGCATCAATTAAAATATAGTCATATGTCTCAGAGAGGCGACGGACTAATTTTTTTATATTTTTTACGACCTATATCTTCCCAACGAGCACTTTGGCTAGCTGGTAGAAAATCTAAGTTTTCAGCAATTGATACGATGGCATCATCCATATAATCTTTATCTTCGCTCGCATCTAATGCGTCGTAAATAATTTCATTTGCCACTCCTAACACAAGGTCTAAATCGCGCAATCCAAAATCTCCATCACAGAGCAATACGTGATGCCCTGCATTGCTTAAGGCTGAACCCAAGCAAGCGGTAATCGTAGTCTTACCTACGCCCCCCTTACCGGATACAACGCCGATTATCTCGCCCATACTAATCCTTTCTTGGTTGTCCACTAGTCACCGCATTCTGAGGTTTTTGCCCTTTATTAATACTTGTCCCCGTAGCGGTTTCCTTATTGCCTTTACTATTTGTATCATTAGAATTCTTATTCACTGGTACATTGAAGTACGCAGCCAATATATCTCGTACGATAGGCCCTGCAGAGCCCGCACCAAAGCTACCTTGCTCAACAAGTGCAACCACTACAATTTGTGGCTTATCATATGGTGCATAGGCTACAAACCAGCCGTGATCTCTGCCATGTGCATTCTCTGAAGTACCTGTTTTACCAGCTACATCAATAGGGAATCCTTTAAACAACTCCCCTGCTGTACCACCTTCATTAGTAACATCACGCAAGCCTTCGCGAACAAGATCCATAATATTTTTTGGTACAGGTAAGATACCGAGCTTGTCTGGGCCAAAGATTTCTTTTGGCGTGCCATCCTTATTATCAATACGGCTCACCACATATGGGCGGTATTTAATGCCACCATTTGCTACTTCACTGAGCATAACAGCCATTTGTAATGGTGTCACCAAAGTAAAAGACTGACCTATGGCCGCATCAAAGGTTTCACCTAAATACCAATCTTCATCATACACTTTGCGTTTATAAGCAGGACTTGCCATATTACCAGAGGCCTCACCAACAAGATTGATGCCTGTCTTTTCGCCAATACCAAAGTAGCCAGCATATTTTACAAGTCCTTCTATGCCAACGCGATTGCCCATTTCATAGAAGTAAACATTATCTGATTTTGCAAGAGCTTTATTAAAGTTAAGCCACCCTAATGCTTCACCTTCTGCATTTCGTTTATCGATAAGCCAATGTTTACCACTATCAAAAATCATTTCTTCAGGGGTAACCTTTTTAAGATCTAAAGCCGCCGTACCTGTAATAATCTTGAACGGAGAACCTGGTGGATATTCACCAGAAATAACCTTATTATCAAATGGATGATTCTTATCGTTATTCAATTGATTCCACTGTGCCGTTGTAATCCCCTTCGCAAACCAATTAGGGTTAAACTCAGGGGCGCTGACCATGGCCAAAATGGCACCCGTATTTGGATCCATTGCTACTACAGCAGCTCCTTGAGCTGGAATGCCTTGGGCACGCAACTGTTCTAATTGGTTCTTAACAGCTTCTTCAGCAGCCTTTTGTAGATTTGCATCTATTGTCAAATGGATATTAGATCCAGGCACTGTATGCTTTCTATCTACCTCCGCAACCGGTCGGCCTGTAGCATCAACCTCTACCTGTTTACCACCATCAGTGCCACGCAAGATGGAATCATATAGTTTTTCAAGACCAGAACGGCCTAAAATAGTACCACCACTAATAAGGGTATTTGGATCTTGCTGTTTTAGCTCTTCTAATTCTTCTTCGCTCACTTCACCCACATACCCAAAGAGCTGAGAAGCCATCGTTTCATATGGATAATAGCGAAGTGGTTCTACATCTATGGTAACACCTGGTAATTCATGACGATGCTCTTCGATGCTTGTAACTACATCCATAGAAATATCATTAGCAATACGAATTGGCTCATAACCATATTTATGATCATTTACCTTTTTTGTAATATCTTCTGGTTTAATTTTCAGCAAAGTTGCCAACTTAGCAACTTCACCTTCGTCTAGAGCCTTCCCCGTAGGCAAAATGGAGATAGTGTATGCCGGTCTAGAACCTACTAAGATCTGACCATTTCGATCGTACATAATACCACGAGCAGCTGTCATGGATACCATGCGCAAACGGTTGCCTTCTGCCTTAGCTTGGTAATAACCACCAGACAAGATTTGCAACGTCATCAGGCGTAATGCCAAGACTATAAATATGCCGGCTACAATGTAAAAGAGTACATCAAAGCGATTCGTTTTTCTTCGTTTATAGAGGCCTTCAAGCACTCTTTCACCCCCTTAATCCTTACCAAATATAACCTTGTTGTTCATCATCTTTACGCCATAACAAACCATGCACAATAGCGCCTAACAAGCCATTCCAGAACATCACGGGTAATACCATATGCCACAAGTATAGTCCAAAGTGCAAATCGCCACCACTAGCTAATATCATAAAGCTACGAATAACGCCATCTAGCAGCGTACAAATAGCTACTATACCACTAGACCAATACCAGCGTTCTTCATAGATACGATGCTTTACGGCAGATAGTAGGTATACCACAATTACGTAAGGGAATAGATGGAGCCCAAAAAAGTTAGATATCAATACATCATGTACGATACCCCCAACAACAGCGGATATCAGCCCCATACGACGACCTTTAAATAAAGTAATCATAACAATTATCGTCAAAATTAAGTTTGGTAACCAATTTGTATGGAAAATAGTAGGCAATAATTGCGCTTGTTAAAATATTTAAAAAATCCAGAGAGAGCTAAAAGCTAGACGCATCATTGTTTAACGGCCCCCTTTGCACCCTCTACTTGATCTCGTTGTGTTTGAGGCACAAGTTTAGGCTCAAGTTCTGGTTTTTTGT
>OIEK01000093.1_pt1 | contig 52167 bp, 48 predicted proteins | sample 1581821 | NCBI WGS metagenome assembly OIEK01 (sample SAMN03281017, study PRJEB24777) | human gut metagenome | isolation source: fecal sample PR221 from 1 month old male Chinese infant, caesarean... | reverse complement strand
TGTTTAGAGGCGATCCTTTTTTTTATTTACGTTTTTGTTTTCCAGCATTGCGACCTTTATTGCCGTTTGCTTTTGGTTGGTTCGTTTTTTGTGTTACTTTGTTTGTTTCTTTTGGTGTCACATCCTTAATAGGAGTAACCACTTGTTTTGGTGGGTTATTTTTCAATTCTTCTTGTACTTGTTTTTTAATTCTTGGACGTAAGAGGATATTTGTGATGGCAGATTGAATACATGTGAAAATACCACCAACTACCCAGTAAAGCGCTACGCCTGCAGGTGAGCTAAAGGACATGAAAACAATCATTAATGGTGAAACAATCAGCATTGATTTCATTGTTTTCTTTTGTTCTTCAGGAATACCAATCATTGAAATATAACCTTGAGCTAAATAGGCTAAACCAGCTAATGCCACTAAAATCATATTTGGTTGCCCTAAATTCATTCCTAAGAAGCTTGCCGTGGCAATACCTTTTGTATAACGAGCAGCAAAGAACAGAGAAGAGAAAATAGGCATTTGAATTAATAAAGGCAAACAACCAATTCCGCCAACCATACTCACATTGTTTTCTTTATAAATCTTTTGTAGTTCTGCTTGTGCGGCCATTTGTTCTTCACGCGTACTTGCTTGTTTCATTTTTGCTTGTGCAACATCCACTTGGGGTTTGATTGCTTGCATTTTTTCCGTTTGGATAAAGCTTTTTTTCGATTGATGTAAGCCTAACGGTAAAATAATGATCCGTACAATAATGGTGATAAAAATAATCGCCCAACCATAGTTCCAATTAAAGTTATCGACAAGATAAGTAATTGCATTACTCATCGGTAAAACAAGGAAGTTATAGACAAAACCTTCACCAGTTGGTTGTCCATCTGCTCCTGTTTTCACACAGCCTGATAAAAACATTACTAAAAATAGTAAGCCAGAGCCGTAAAGCCATCGGTTTAATTTACGCATGTAATTCGGTCCTTTTCTAAAAAATTTTTACATGGTTAACTATACTTGAAACAGCGCTCTTTTTCAATCAAAATCGAAAAGAAGCTCTTACAAAAATCAATAAAAAGCAGGAACTACTTGCTGTTCAAGGCTTCTTCCCAAAGAAATCAATCGTTAGAAAGTAAGTTTATTGAATCACTTTAAATTGTTCCGTTTCTTCTAACAAAGGGTCTTCTTGAATATCAACATACGTTACACGTCCCGCTGGACTGGGGGAATCTTTGATTTTTTTGATAAATGTTTCCATTATGTCTTCAGGTGCAATTGCTGTGATTGAAACGGACCCGTCGTCTTCGTTCTTCACCGAACCAGTGACACCTAATTGATCTGCCACCATTTTTGTCATGTAGCGGAAGCCAACACCTTGGACACGCCCTTGTACATTCATTCTTAGTTTTTCCATGAGAGACACTTCCTTTGCTTTTTTCTTTATGATAGCGATTTTTCTTGGTTCTAGCAAGTATCCAAGCAAGCTAGAAGCATGCTATAATACAAAGGCGAGGTGACTTATGAAAGAAATTACATCAACGAAAAATAACCAATTAAAAGAATGGAAAAAATTACACAAAAAGAAGTACCGAGAAGAACTGAACCAATATATAATAGAAGGATTTCATTTAGTTGAAGAAGCTGTGAAGGCCAATGCCGATGTCCAGTGGATTTTGTTTAACCAAAGAGGTCAACAAGAATGGGGAACTTGGTTAGCTGAACAAGAAACAGAAAAATTAATTTTTGTTAGTGATGAGGTTTTAAATAGCTTGTCGGAGCTGCCAACTTCACAAGGAATTTTGGCAATTGTCACCTTGGAAACGCAACAAGAGCAGTCGCTTTCTTTTAAAGGTGGTTGGTTACTTTTAGATAATATCCAAGACCCTGGTAATGTTGGTACGATGATTCGCACAGCTGATGCAGCGGGTTTAGCAGGCGTGATTTTAGGTAAGGGCACAGCAGATATTTACAATACAAAAGTGTTGCGCTCAATGCAGGGAAGCCACTATCATTTACCAGTTCTCCAACGAGAGTTGACTGAAGTGGTTCAGGCATTCAAGAAGCAAGGTCTACCAGTTTTCGGTACAGAACTAAATGAAGCTGCGATTGCTTATTATGAACAAGAGGCAGTGGAAAATTATGCGTTGATTTTAGGCAATGAAGGTAGCGGGGTTTCGCCAGAATTGTTAGCAGAAACCACGAAAAATCTTTATATTCCAATGAAAGGTCAAGCAGAATCATTGAATGTCGCTATCGCAGCGGGCGTGTTAATGTTTTATTTTGAAAATAATCAATAACAGAAATGAGTGTCAAAAAATGCTGACTATCAAAAAGACAACCCAGTTAACAGAAAAAGAATTAGAAACCATTATGGCTATTTGGCTGCAAACGAATCTAGAAGCTCATCCATTTGTCGCGCCAACTTATTGGCAAGAAAATAAAGCATTTGTCCGCACTGCGTTACCAAAAGCAACACTGATCTTAGCAGAAGAAGAGGATCAGATAATTGGGTTTTTAGGATTAATGGATAACTATATCGCAGGAATTTTTATAAAAAAAGCGTTTCAAGGGAAGGGCATCGGTCAGAAATTACTGCAAGTAGCAAAAGAAGAACAGGACCTCTTATCTTTGGCTGTTTACAGGAAAAATCAAGCAGCTTATGCCTTTTATCAAAAACAAGGCTTTGTCCAACAAAAGCGAACCATCGATGAAACGGGAAACGAAGAATGTCATCTTGTTTGGCAAGCGCATTAGGAGCGACATTTCTAGTTTTAAGGCTTGCTATTTTTCTGAAAATATCTTATACTGTTAAAGGTGTGATTTTCACACACGAAATCCACATTCTTTTCCATCTGCGAAGTGGTGCTACTACGGTAGTTCTTCAAGGAGTTGACGAAAAGAAGAGGAAAATAAAAACCAAACTGGAGGAAACACAACATGGCAGTAATTTCTATGAAACAATTACTAGAAGCCGGCGTACACTTTGGTCACCAAACTCGTCGCTGGAACCCAAAAATGAAGAAATATATCTTCACAGAAAGAAACGGTATCTACATCATTGACTTACAAAAAACAGTGAAATTAGTAGATGCAGCTTACGATTACATGAAAAACGTTGCAGAAGAAGGCGGCGTTGCTTTATTCGTAGGAACTAAAAAACAAGCACAAGAAGCAATCAAAGATGAAGCAATCCGCGCTGGTCAATACTATGTAAACCATCGTTGGTTAGGTGGTACGTTAACTAACTGGGATACAATCCAAAAACGTATTGCTCGCTTGAAAAAAATCAATGCAATGGAAGAAGACGGCACTTTCGAAGTTTTACCTAAGAAAGAAGTTGCTGGCTTAAACAAAGAACGTGAACGTTTAGAAAAATTCTTAGGTGGTATCGCTGATATGCCAAGAATTCCAGATGTAATGTACATCGTTGACCCACGTAAAGAACGCATTGCTGTTCAAGAAGCACACAAATTAAACATTCCAATCGTTGCAATGGTTGATACAAACTGTGATCCTGATGAGATCGATGTTGTAATCCCTTCAAATGATGATGCAATCCGCGCTGTGAAATTAATCACTGCTAAAATGGCTGACGCTTTCATCGAAGGTAACCAAGGGGAAGACCAAGCAACTGAAGAGTTATTCGTTGAAGAAACACCAGAAGCAACTTCAATCGAAGAAATCGTTGATGTTGTTGAAGGAAATAACGAATCAGCTGAATAATAATGATTACGGAGCTGTCTCAAAGGCTAGGCGACAAAAAGCCTGATTCTCCTTTGAGATAGCTTTTTTAAAAAGAATTGATAATATCCGAGGAGGACACAAATAATGGCAGACGTTACAGCTAAAATGGTAAAAGAATTACGCGATATGACTGGCGTTGGAATGATGGACGCTAAAAAAGCATTAGTAAAAGTAGAAGGCGACATGGAAAAAGCCGTAGACTTTTTACGTGAAAATGGTATGGCTAAAGCAGCGAAGAAAAATGACCGCATTGCGGCTGAAGGTTTAGCAAACGTAGCAACTGTAGGTAACGTTGCAGCAATCGTTGAAGTAAACTCAGAAACTGACTTCGTTTCTAAAAACGAAATGTTCCAAGATTTAGTTAAAGATATTGCGACTAAAGTTGCTGAAAACAAACCAGCTACGATGGAAGAAGCAATGGCTATTAAAACTGAAAAAGGCACAATCGAATCTGATTTAATCGAAGCAACAACTGTTATCGGTGAAAAAATCAGCTTCCGTCGTTTTGAAGTTGTCGAAAAAGCTGACAATGCTGCATTTGGCGCTTACTTACACATGGGTGGCCGTATTGCTGTATTAACAGTTATCGATGGCACAACTGACGAAGAAGTAGCGAAAGATGTTGCTATGCACATCGCGGCAATCAACCCTCGCTATGTCAATGAATCTCAAATTCCTCAAGAAGAATTAGAACACGAAAAAGCTGTGTTAACTGAACAAGCATTAAACGAAGGTAAACCAGCAAATATCGTTGAAAAAATGGTTGTTGGTCGTCTACAAAAATTCAAAGCAGAAATCGCTTTGGTTGACCAACCATTTGTTAAAGATCCAGATATGACTGTCGAAAAATTTGTTGCTTCTAAAGGCGGCGAAGTGAAATCATTCGTACGTTTTGAAGTTGGCGAAGGTATCGAAAAACGTGAAGATAACTTTGCGGATGAAGTAATGAGCCAAATGAAAAACTAAGAGCATCAAACGCTCGGTTGAAAAGCCGTGAATCATAAGTATCTAAACAGACAGCGATCCCCAAAGGAAGCTGCATAAATTGATTACTGCTTGATTCAAGGCAGTCTTTCAGCCATTTGGGAACGCATAACTTTGATATGCGCTCCCTTTTTTTAGGCAAAACCAGTGGATCGCACTGCTTGGTCTAAAAAATCATTTTGGTGAAAAGTCATCTAAATGAGGAATTGAATGATTTTTAGAGAATCTTGGAGGGAATTATGATGGTTAAACCTAAGTATCAACGTGTCGTATTAAAGTTAAGTGGAGAAGCGCTAGCCGGAGAAGACGGTTTTGGCATTAAACCACCAGTCATTAAAGAAATCGTCCAAGAAATTAAAGAGGTCCATGAATTAGGTATCGAAATGGCCATCGTGGTTGGCGGCGGAAACATCTGGCGTGGACAAATTGGTGCTCAAATGGGCATGGAACGTGCACAAGCAGATTATATGGGCATGTTAGCTACTGTGATGAATGCCTTAGCATTGCAAGATACATTAGAAAATCTTGGTGTGCCTACACGTGTTCAAACATCAATTGAAATGCGTCAAATTGCAGAACCATACATTCGTCGTCGTGCAGAACGTCATTTAGAAAAAGGCCGCGTTGTTATTTTTGCCGGAGGAACAGGAAATCCTTACTTCTCGACAGATACAACGGCTGCGTTACGAGCTGCAGAAGTAGATGCGGACGTCATCTTAATGGCGAAGAACAATGTTGATGGTGTTTATTCTGCAGATCCACGTGTGGATGAAACAGCGACAAAATTTGAAGAACTAACACATTTAGATGTTATTTCTAAAGGGCTGCAAGTAATGGATTCAACAGCAAGCTCATTAAGTATGGATAACGATATTCCTTTAGTTGTCTTTAACCTAAATGAAGCAGGAAATATCCGTCGTGCCATCCTTGGTGAAAATATCGGAACAACTGTAAGGGGGAAATAAAGAATGTCTAAAGAAGTTTTAGCAACAGCCAAAGAAAAAATGACAAAAGCGGAAGAAAGCTTACGCCGTGAATTAGGTCAAATTCGTGCTGGTCGTGCGAACGCAAGTCTATTAGACCGTATTCAAGTAGAATATTATGGTGCACCAACACCAGTTAACCAATTAGCAAGTATCAATATCCCAGAAGCACGTGTATTAATGATTACACCGTTTGACAAAAATTCTATCGCTGACATTGAAAAAGCTATTCAAATGAGTGATATCGGCATTAGCCCAACCAATGATGGAAATGTCATCCGTTTAGTGATTCCACAATTAACGGAAGAACGTCGGAAAGAATTAGCCAAAGACGTGAAAAAAGAAGCGGAAAACTCAAAAGTTGCTGTCCGTAACGTTCGTCGTGATGCAATGGATGAGTTGAAAAAAGCTCAAAAAAATGGCGACATCACTGAAGATGAATTACGTTCATTTGAAAAAGATGTTCAAAAATTAACAGATGATAGCATCAAAAATATCGATGCGATTACTGCTGAAAAAGAACAAGAACTTTTAGAAGTATAAAACCAATCACTAATAAAAATTATTGAATCCAGAGAAGCAAATGCTCTGGATTTTTTTGTATAGATGATGAAGGCGTATCTCAACGCTCTCTTTGCGAAAGTCATTCTAAAGTAATTATCCAAGAAAACGCTTTCTTGAATAAATTTTTTTTATTCTACCAGAATTTTTTTCTTTGTGTAGGGAGGATCACTTAAAAATATAGAGAAACTTTGAAATATCAGCCTTTTAAAATTTTCCTTCACAAATTGAATCCTAAAATTTGATGATAAGAGTTGTTATTTTTAGCAATTGTAATTTGCGATTCATTCTCAATTAGGCTAAAATGAGTGAGAACGGAAAAACGATTAAAACAAGTTGGAGGGAATTGTACATGTCTGTGTTAGAAATCAAAAATTTACACGTATCAATTGAAGATAAAAAGATTCTAAAAGGAGTCGATTTAACAATTAATACTGGAGAAATCCATGCAATTATGGGACCTAATGGAACTGGTAAATCTACTTTATCAGCAGCAATTATGGGAAATCCTAACTACGAAGTCACAGAAGGAGAAATTCTGTTTGACGGCGTCAACGTTTTAGATTTAGAAGTAGACGAACGCGCTCGCTTAGGCTTATTCTTAGCAATGCAATACCCAAGTGAAATTCCAGGGATTACCAACGCTGAATTCATGCGTGCAGCAATCAATGCAAAACGTGACGAAGACAACAAAATGTCAGTCATGCAGTTCTTAAAAAAATTAGATAGCAAAATGGAATTATTAAATATGCCTGAAGAAATGGCTGAGCGTTACTTAAACGAAGGTTTTTCTGGCGGCGAGAAAAAACGAAATGAAATTTTACAATTATTGATGTTAGAGCCAACGTTTGCCATTTTAGATGAAATTGATTCAGGCTTAGATATCGATGCGTTAAAAGTAGTTTCTAAAGGGGTTAATGAAATGCGCGGCGAGAACTTTGGTGCGTTAATTATTACCCATTACCAACGCTTATTGAACTATATCACGCCGGATGTTGTTCATATCATGATGGAAGGCCGCGTTGTGAAAACCGGTGGGGCTGATTTGGCAAAACGTTTAGAAACAGAAGGCTATGCTGGTATCAGCCAAGAATTAGGTATTGATTACAAAGAAGAAGCGTAAGGAGGACAAGATAAATGAAAAAAGTAAATCTAATGGATTATCTTGACGAAGTCACCGCTTTTTCACTAGAACATGAAGAACCAGCTTGGATGACTGAATTGCGAACAACGGCTTTAAGAAACGCTGACGAAAGTGAGTTACCACATATTGATCGTGTGAAATTTCATCGTTGGCCTTTATTAAATGTTCACATGGAAAGTTATGTGCCTTCTGAAGGAAATGTCGCAAGTTTTGATCAAATGAAAGACAATCCTTTAATTGTTCAACAAGGATCTTTTCATGCTTTTGAGCAATTGCCAGCCTCATTAGCGGAACAAGGGGTAATTTTTACAGACATTTTTACTGCTTTACAAGAGCACCCAGAATTAGTTAAAGAATACTATATGACTAAAGCCGTATTACCAGAAGAAGATAAGCTGACAGCAGCTCATGCAGCTTTCATGAATAGTGGCGTTTTCTTATACGTTCCTAAAAACGTAGTGATTGAAGAGCCAATTGAATCTTTGTTTATTCAGGATTCAGATAGCAACCAACCTTTCTTTAAACATGTTTTAATCGTTGCAGATAATCATAGTGAATTCAGTTATTTAGAACGTTTTCAATCAACTGGTCATCACGCAGAGAAAGCTTCTGGAAATATCGTTGTGGAAGTGATTGCGAAAGATGGCGCAAAAGTTAAATACTCAGCCGTGGATCAATTAGGGCAAACTGTAACGACTTATATGAATCGTCGTGGCTATATTATGCGGGATGCCTCTGTTGATTGGGCTCTAGGCGTCATGAATGATGGCGATGTTGTGGCTGATTTTGATTCTGATTTAGTTGGCGAAGGCGCTCATTCAGAAGTTAAAGTTGTTGCAATTAGTGCAGGTAAACAAACACAAGGCATCGACACACGAGTGACAAACAAAGCGCCACATTCGATTGGTCATATTTTACAACATGGAGTCATTCGTGAACGTGGTACTTTAACGTTTAACGGAATTGGCCACATTTTAAAAGGCGCAAAAGGAGCCGACGCACAGCAAGAAAGTCGTGTTTTAATGCTGTCTGATAAAGCTCGTGGTGATGCCAATCCAATTCTTTTAATTGATGAAAATGAAGTGACTGCCGGACACGCAGCCAGCGTTGGTCGAGTAGATCCAGAAGAAATGTATTATTTAATGAGCCGCGGCTTGCGTAAAGAAGAAGCGGAACGTTTGGTGATTCGTGGCTTCCTAGGTTCTGTCATTACAGCAATTCCAGTTAAAGAAGTACAAAATGAATTTGTAGAAGTAATTGAAGGGAAGTTAAACGCATGATGGATGCAGCAACCATTCGTCAATCGTTTCCTATTTTATTTCAAGAAGTTAATGATGAACCGCTAGTTTATTTAGACAATGCTGCAACAACCCAAAAACCAACGGCAGTGTTAGATGTTTTACGACATTATTATGAAACCGATAATGCCAATGTTCATCGTGGGGTGCACACGTTAGCCGAACGAGCAACGAAGGACTATGAAGCCTCCCGCGAAAAGGTTCGCCAATTTATCCATGCCAAAGAAACAGCGGAAGTTTTATTTACACGAGGAACAACAACCAGTTTGAATTGGATTGCCAAAAGTTATGGTGACTTGGCAGTTACAGCCGGGGATGAAATCGTCATATCTTACATGGAACATCATTCAAACATTATTCCCTGGCAACAATTAGCCCAACGTACAGGAGCCATTTTGAAGTATATAGACGTCACTGAAGACGGCTTTTTAGACATGGCAAGTGCACGTCAACAAATTACAGAAAAAACGAAAATTGTTTCGATTGCTCATGTTTCAAATGTGTTAGGGGTCATTAATCCAATCGAAGAATTAACACAATTAGCTCATCAAAATGGCGCTGTGATGGTGGTAGACGGCGCGCAAGCAGTTCCTCATATGCCTGTGGACGTTCAAGCCATCGATGCTGATTTTTATGCATTTAGTGGTCACAAAATGTGTGGACCAACTGGAATTGGTGTCCTTTATGGCAAACGTCATTTATTGGAACAAATGGAACCTGTGGAATTTGGTGGCGAAATGATTGACTTTGTTCATCTTCAAGAAAGTACTTGGAAAGAGCTTCCATGGAAATTTGAAGCTGGCACACCTAATATTGCTGGGGCAATTGCCTTAGGTGCCGCCATTGATTATTTAACAGAAATTGGTTTAGAGGCCATTCATCAACATGAAGCAGCCCTTGTTCACTATGTTTTGCCGAAGTTGCAAGCTATCGAGGGCTTGACGATTTATGGTCCACAGAATCCAAAAGACCACACAGGTGTGATTGCTTTTAATATTGACGGTTTACATCCACATGATGTGGCTACGGCGTTAGATATGGAAGGGGTCGCTGTCAGAGCGGGTCACCATTGCGCGCAACCGCTATTAAACTATTTGAGCGTGCCAGCAACCGCACGGGCAAGTTTTTATTTATACAATACCAAAGAAGACGCAGATCGCTTAGTTGAAGCGATTAAAGCGACAAAGGAGTTTTTCCAGCATGGCACTTTCTAAATTAGATAACTTATATCGCCAAGTCATTTTGGACCATTCTAGCCACCCACATCACCACGGAACGCTAGATGCGTCTAGCCAAACAATTGAACTGAATAATCCTACTTGTGGAGATGTGATTGAACTGGATGTGGCCATTGAAGACGGTGTGATTAAAGATATCGCCTTTCAAGGAAGTGGCTGTTCTATCAGTACAGCAAGTGCTAGTATGATGACTGATGCGGTATTAGGAAAAACAATCGCCGAAGCAACGGCCTTAGCAGAGGATTTTTCTCAACTTGTTCAAGGAAATGAAGTGGCCGAAGATGAAAAATTAGGCGATGCAGCAATGTTAAGCGGCGTAGCTAAATTTCCAGCTCGGATCAAATGTGCAACCTTGGCTTGGAAAGCCTTAGAGCAGGCTGTTGCTAATAACGGCCAAGGCGAAGCCGGTCATTTACATTGTGAAAAATAAAGAAAGGGTGACGACGAATTGAGTACAGTACCTGAATTAGAAGAATATAAATTTGGCTTTCACGACGATGTGGAACCAGTCTTTAGTACCGGAGACGGCCTAACAGAAGACGTCGTTCGCGAAATTTCTCGCGTGAAAGGCGAACCAGAATGGATGCTTGACTTCCGTTTAAAATCGTTAGAACAATTCAATAAAATGCCCATGCAAGAATGGGGTCCAGACCTGTCAGATATTGACTTTAGTAAAATTAAATATTACCAAAAACCGAGTGACAAACCCGCACGCGATTGGGATGATGTACCTGATAAAATCAAAGAAACCTTTGAAAAAATTGGGATTCCTGAAGCTGAGCGTGCTTATCTAGCTGGGGCTTCTGCTCAATATGAATCAGAAGTTGTTTACCACAACATGAAAGAAGAATTTGAAAAATTAGGCATCATTTTTACAGATACTGACTCTGCTTTAAAAGAATATCCTGATTTATTCAAAGAGTATTTTTCAAAACTTGTGCCGCCAACAGATAATAAACTGGCCGCTTTAAACTCAGCTGTTTGGTCAGGTGGAACCTTTATTTATGTACCAAAAGGCGTTCGAGTCGATGTACCATTACAAACATATTTCCGAATCAACGCTGAAAATACCGGCCAATTTGAACGGACCTTGATTATTGTCGATGAAGGGGCCAGCGTTCACTATGTCGAAGGCTGTACGGCACCCACGTATTCAAGTAACAGCTTGCATGCGGCCATCGTAGAAATTTTCACTAGAAAAGATGCTTATTGTCGTTATACCACTATTCAAAACTGGTCAGATAACGTCTACAACTTAGTAACCAAACGTGCTAAAGCTTACGAAGGTGCCACTGTCGAATGGATTGATGGGAACCTAGGAGCTAAAACAACCATGAAATACCCAAGCGTTTACTTAGATGGCAAAGGTGCCCGTGGCACGATGTTATCGATTGCCTTTGCTGGTGCTAACCAAATCCAAGATACTGGGGCCAAAATGATTCACAATGCGCCGAATACCTCTAGCTCAATTGTTTCAAAATCAATTGCTAAAGACGGCGGCGAAGTTAACTACCGTGGCCAAGTGACTTTTGGCAAAGACAGCGCAGGCTCGATTTCCCACATCGAATGTGACACGATTATCATGGACGAAAAATCAAAATCAGATACAATTCCATTTAACGAAATCCATAACAGCCAAGTGTCCTTAGAACACGAAGCCAAAGTTTCAAAAATTTCTGAAGAACAATTATATTATCTAATGAGTCGCGGCTTGTCTGAAGCCGAAGCGACAGAAATGATTGTTATGGGCTTTGTTGAACCATTTACGAAAGAATTACCGATGGAATATGCGGTTGAGTTGAATCGGTTGATTAGTTATGAGATGGAAGGCAGTGTTGGATAAACCTGTTATAGGAGCTAGAACCCTTGATATATAAGGGTTCTAGCTTTTTTATTTTGCCTTGATAGTAGAAATGACCAGCTTTTGACCAGCTTTTTACTGATGAGCCATCATATCAGCAAACTCTTGACCAGTTTTCTTAGGTGCGTTGTTTGTAATGTGTGCATAGATGTCTAATGTCACTTTACTATTTTCATGCCCTAATCGTTGTTGAACTACCTTAACAGATTCTCCAGCTTCTAATAGCAAACTAGCATGGGTATGTCTGAACCCATGAGGCGTAATACGAGGTAAGTTATACTTTTTCAAAATATATCTTAACCAATCATTCACAGTGTTTGGAATGTATAGAGTGTTTTTAAGTGTTGTAAAAACATATTGCTCTTCTGAGCTCGTATTATAGCCTAGTTTAAAATATTCAGTTCTTTGTTGCATCTTCCAGTCATTTAAGATTGCTAAAGTCCCTTTATCAAGAGAAATCGTTCTTCTTGATGCTTTGGTTTTAGGCGTTTGTATTATGATATTCTTATGTTCATCAATCGCAACTGTTTTGTTAACATACAGTTCCTTATTAAACATATCAATATCTTTCCACTGTAATGCAAGAACTTCGCTTTTTCTCATCCCAGTATATGCTAGTAATCTGAAGAAAGCATATTGCTTAGTATTTCCAAAGTCCTTGAATGCATTTAGCAAGGTATTCAATTCATCCTTAGTATAGAACTTTCGTTTTTCCTCATACTCTTTATGCTTAGGACGCATTGTTTTTCTCATAGGGTTACTATCAATATATTCCATAGAAACGCCATAGGCTAAAATCTGTCCAGTCTGTTTTCGAATAGAATCCCACATCTTATATTTTGCATGCCATTTGCTTAAGACTTTCTGGCAGTATGGGACAGAAATATCCGTTAACTTCAATTTACCAAACTCAGGTAGTATTTGATTTTTAGCAAATCTAACAGATATAGCTACTGTAGAAGGTTTAACACTTGATCGTTGATGGGTTATCCATTCTTCATACAAGTCCTCGAAAGTCATATCAGAAGCTTTCTTCTTGCCCCCGTACTTTATCTCGTATGCTAGTTCATCAAGTGTTTTTTTTGCATCTTGCCTAGTTTTAAAGCCTCTACGTGTGGTATTTACTTTTTCTCCAGTTCGTGGATCAGTGGCAACATGTCCTTTGAACATCCATGCTACTTGACCGTTATTCTTTTTGTACTTTGATATTTTTGCCATTTTCTTTCCTCCTAGATATCGGTCAATAGATATAGTCTATTGGGAGCAATAGTAGGAGTAAATCTAAGTATTAATTTCTGTTTATTTTAAGATGTTACGCTTAGTATCGCTCCATCTTATACACCTCCGTTATTTTAGATTACTGTACTGGTTGTTAATGATATTTAGTTCATGTCTAAAATGAGTAATGGCATTAGATATTGCAATTAGCCCATCGTCAGAAAACTTATTTGATTCAGAAGAATTATCCCTAACTTGATCTGGTAGCCATTCAGTTTCAATTAAGTTTAAATTTTCTAAAATTGAAAAGGTAAGATAAGAAATATCTCCTTCTGTGTAGTTTGTGACAACATCAGTAAAAATATCGCTAATCTTTTTAGTATCATAGTGTGTAGTTTTTTTTTACGGCAAATTTCCAGTGTCTTATAAAAGATATCTTTTTTCTTTCTATATCTAAATTTTTAAATAGACTAGCTGTTACAGGTCTATTTGAAATTTTAGGTAATCATAGAGTGATAAATCTGTAGAACTAAATTCATTTTGAATTAATGTATCACCATTTAGAATTAATCCTGAAATGTAGCTGTCAAATGATCCAAACAAGAGTTCCTCAATACTAATATTCCCTATTTTGGCTATTTTTTTTAAACTTTCATCATTAGGACAAAATTTACCTATTTCCCAATCGTAAACAGTTTTTCTGTCCATACTCTTATTTTTAGAGACAAGTATACCAAAGTCTACTTGAGTCAATTTTAATTCTTTACGAATTTTTTTAATTCTCTGACCTCGGTGTTTGTCTCTGTCACTGGAAGTTAGAGGAAGTGAGTTAGTCATATTATCATCTCCTTGTAAATATTATACAATATAATAGGGTGTTTGTAAATACCCTGTTTTGCGTTTTTGAAAAATAGCAAACTGAATACTAGAATTTCAAAATGATTTAATTTAAATAGCAATTAATTTTAAACAGGGTGTTTACAAACACCCTGTTTGGTGGTATAGTAATCATGTAATATATAAAGAAGCTTACAGCACAGACTTTCAATGCTTCTTGTCTAATTAAAGTTTTTTTACTTTATTTTGATGAGAGGGGAGAGTCTGTGCTTTTTTAGTGATTTTAAAAAGAGAGATACAGAAAACTAATGAAAGGATGGAATTTATGTTAACAGAAGACATAACAATTGATAGTGTCATTACTAAGACAGTTCAACAAGTGTTGGAAGAGGAGATTGAAAAGTTAAAAGAGGATATCTGTTTTTTACTGAACACTAGTAATAAGTATTCTGAATATATGAAGTTGAAGGATGCTTCTAAATATTTAGATGTTTCTTTAAATACATTGAAAAGATATATTTCTGAGTATGATCTAGCTATTACTAAAATTGATGGTGTTCAAAGAATTTCTAAATCTGACCTAGATGCTTTTATGTTAAGTCATAGAAGTTAGCTTGAAGGTACTTTTTAAAAAAGAACACAAGGGTAGCTATTCAAGGGGCACGCCCCTTAAAAAACCTGTAAAAAGCTGAGAAAACCATTCAGCTTTCAATTCTAACTTCTATTTCAATACCAATTTAAAGAAACTCAAAAATAATCAAATATACAAAGAATTTTGATTTAGATTAAAAGGTTAGTAGTTAAGTATACTGAGAAATTTTCAGAAGAGATTAAAATGAAAGAACATTCCGAAAAGTGTTTCACAACTATATAATGCCCAATAAAAATACAAACTTGGACAATTAAGGAGAAGATTATGAATAAAATTGAAAATAATGAGAAATTACTAGATAGAAAAGTCTCACCAATGGAAAAATATGTAAGAGATTTACAAATTGTATGGGTTCACTTTTTTAAGTTAATTAAGCCATATATCCAAACTTATGTTTATGAAGTGTATTGTTCTACGTCTGTACCTCTTAACATGCCTAAATATAAAGATACATACGATATGTATGTAGCCTCTTTATGGACGGAATATTGTAGAAGAGCAAAGCTACTGGAAAAAGACAATAAAGATATTTGGGAATTTCATCTATTATTACAGGGAGAATCTGAAGAGTCAATGAAGTTGAAATATAATATGTTGCAAAATGCAGAGAGAAATTTAAAAAGAGAACTAATGCTTGGGAATGGATATAGAAGAAAGTCTAGTGAACAGTTAGCCAAAGAAAAAAAGGAGAAGCCTGACTATTATAGAGTGATGAGCCCAACTCACAATGGAATGGGTGTAGACATTTTTTCTCATGAAGATATATTTGTCAATGAGTATGAACTTAAATTGAAATTAAGCTCAAGAGATATATTGAGCGTAGAAAATAACTATAATAATGTAACTGATTATATGAAGGAGGTAGAAACCGTTGAATTATTAGAAGAGTTGATAGAATCAGAAATGCTGAAAACAAGAGAAAAACAGCTTATATTGGATTTGGTATTACTTGACGAAGACAGTATATGCGAGAAACATAAAATTTCTAAGGAAAACTTCAAAAAAATGAGTATATAGGTTGAAAATCAAAGTAAAAGACATTCTTCAACAAATGAAGGAGAAAAATATAAAACTTATTAATTGATTTTTTGGAAAATAACATTGGAGATGAGTCAATCTAGTTTTAAAGACTAAAGATCCCCCTTCTTAACTAGCTGGGTGATCTTTAAACTCGTTTCGTTCCATTTCTTGTCTCTTTAATAACCTCATATAGTCTAAAGTTTTAACCTTATCTTTGGGCGATAAGGAGCGATACAAAGCGTTGAAATCGTCATCTGCTATTTCTGTTTGTCTATCAATAAAATGGCTTAGAGGGACTATCAGAGCTTCTCAGAGTCTAAATGTTATCGGTTTTAGGTACAATTTTTAAGATTAAACCAATGTCATCAATATCTAAAGATTCAGCAATTCTTTCAATATGAGGTAAATATATTCTTTCATGCTTATTATTTGCCAGTTTATTAATAATAGAAGGTTCTATATCAGATAGTCTAGCAAGTTCTCGAAGAGATATATTTCTTTCTGCAACAAGTTTTTTTAGTTGAACTTCTACTTTTCTTTCCACAGATGTCACCTCAATACGTTGATATAAAAACAATGCTATAGTATAATTTGTATATATGTGGTGTTTTTGAAGACACCATCCGTTAAATTTTTTAGACATATCTTTGGTATAGGAGGAATGTAAAGTGATTTTTGTATTAAAATTATTTGGGGCTATTGTTATTATTTTAGGATTGACAAAACTATATGATGGTGTAAAAAATAAGCAAAAAGATAATAAAATTCCTAAGAAATTTGTCTTTGGTATCGTATTAGTTATAATTGGTATTGCAATTTTTCCGAGCTGGTCAAATAGTTCAATTGATGCTGAAAAGTGGGCTCACAGTGAGTTTAGGGAAGTCTATTGGAACTCTGTAAATACTATAAAAGATACCGATTCCCAAATTGATAAGATAGTATTATATTTGGAATCAGATTCGCAACAATTAACAAAAAATGCCTTTGATAACTTAGGTATAGAGTATGAAGATAAAAGCCCAGAGGAAATAAAAGAAGTATTAAATAGAGCTGAACGAAAGATTAAAGATGCTAATAAAATGATTAATGATTACAAAGTTCCTTGGTATCTGAGTAACAACATATATAAAGACGGGAATAAGATAATGGCATTGCAATCAAAGCAACTTGATTTGTTACAAGAGAAAGCTCAAGGGTATAAAAAGAAAGGTGGAAAATTTTCTGAAAAAGCTTGGGATATTCGAACTAAGTTAGACAAATTAGAAGAGGAAACCAATGATATTTTAGAGGAAAATAATTTATTATACTATTGATTAGATTGAGGAGTGAAATCATGAGAAAATTTTTATTAACTAGTTTTTTGTTAGTGTGTATACTATTTATCATTGCTGGATGTAATAAAAATAGTTTTACTACTCAGTCTAACAATTTAAATGAGAATAAACTAGAATCTACTAATACATTAATGGACAAAAATACAGACTCATCAACTAAAGAAAGTGAGAATTTAAAAGAGATTAGACAAAGCTTGTGGAGTAGTAGCAAAGATAATGAACTCAAGTCATTCATGAATACTTGGGGACAAACAATGAATCAGACATATAAACAATACAGTCCGAATAATAATGTTGATTTATACGGTTTACAACTCCCTGACTCGGTTCTGAATGACAATAAGTGGCAGGCGGTTATTGGTAACACGCCAATAGTTTTAAACTGGTCAGAAAATGGGGACGAAGAATCAGGTTACTCCTTAGTGGCTGTTTATTCAGATTCAGAGACTCAAGATTATTTATCTAAGCATGTTTACTTCTTTACCATTAATTCAGGAGTACCCAAAGTATTAATAACCAGCCAGAATCAAGGCAATCCGAATAATTATTTATACTTTAAAGAAACAGAGAATAAAGAGCTTAGAGATGGTTTTAGTAATATTGTTAACAGCAGTGTAGATTTTGAAGATGTTAAATCAAATTTTACCAAAGATGAACAACTTAGTTACTTTATCAGCAACTATGGTCAACTGCCTTATAAAGGCTATCTAACGACTGAAAATGATGGCAATGGTACAAGGATTACTTATTATGTTGATGAGTCTATTCCAAATGATAAGCAATCTATATCAGAAGCAATTGAACAACTGAAAGCAATTAGTCTATCTGTTCAGCAGAAGGTGGGGGAAGGGATAACAGTAAGCCTAAAAGAGCCACTGGAAACTGAGTACACCCTTACTTTAGTTGATGGACAACCAACTAAAGCTAATCATATCTTCGGTAGAATCATACAAGGAATTGAATAGGATAGAGAACCCTACCCCGTTGTTTTGTGACTGTACTAAGGGTACCCTTTAAATGAGCTACAGTGCTCACTGGGGTACTCATTTTTTTGACTTTTGCAAAAGGCTAATAAGTTTTGATACATGAAACGAAATGAAATAAAGCTTTATAAACATTGATATACAAGGGTTTCTGCGTTTCATATATAAATGAAACGAAAAATAGTTTTTGGTTGAAAATCCTTAAAAAGTACTACATAGTTGTGGGAGTTATTGAAGATGAAACAGACCTACAAATATTTCAGATATAGATATATTTTTTGTTATCGTTTATACTATAAAGTGCATAAGTGAATTATTTTGTTGCAATTTTTGTATGTAATCAAAAATTTTTTTATAGTCTACAGAAGGAGTGATCAGATGAAAAAAACAATACTCTATTAATTAATTTTTTAAAAGAAAAAAATTCAATGGCAATACAAGTATTTAATTCCTTAATTCTTTCGGTTGTTACTAACCATTCTAATCTGAGTCAAAGCTCAATAGTAAAATCAAAACTTAAGATTCTGATGTTTCCTAAAAATATATCTCAAATATCATCTAAAAAAATTGGCATTATTCAAAGTTTGGACGACACAAGTATAATTAACTTGGTATCGTTTTATTTTAAAATATTTAATGAAGAACTAAATTTGTTTATTGCACTTAAAGAAAAATATGAATGCTTTTTTTATAATGAAGAGTATGAGAAGGCGCTTGGAGTTCTCGATGAAATTGAGCAAAAAATATGTACTTCTCTATGGGGAGTTAAACAGAAATTAGTCATTAATGATTTGTTGGGTGGGTTAGAGAAAAATAAGATATATTTAGAAAAAATAACGAGCCAAACAGAGGGGAAAGTGTTTTTAGATGTAATATTCAATTCTTATAGCGTTATGTCGGAAAAACAGACTAGTTATGAAAATTACCAAAATTATATTGATAAATTTATTGGAAATTCAAAAGGTAGCGTATTTTCATATTTTAGATATAAACTAGATTTAGAATATGAGGTCGATAAAAGTAGCTTTTCAGATTTAATTCAGATCGAAACTTTTTTGTCTATAATAGATTTGTATTTATCATTCTCGGAATTGTATCCTAAGTATCTATACTTGTCTAATTCAATCAGCATACCAAAAGTAATTGTAAATTCATTAAGAAATATTAATGATTATAGAAACCAAAATTTACTTGTAAAATTTGGAGAAAATAGTAATTATGAAGATAAATTATTTTCAGATGATAGAAACCAGGAGTACGCTAAAATTATAGATAATTATAGTCTTGGTGATTATGATTCTGTAAATTTCTACATGTCAAAGTACCTAATGAACAATATTTCAGATTTTCAATCAATAACAATATATGTAAAATCTTTAATTCAAAATAATGAAAATTATAGTGGAGAATCCGATATCATAAAATCTATTTATAGTATGTACGCTATTGATGACGATTATTTCGAATCAAAACAAAGAATGTATAAATACAGAAAGATGTATAAAGGGACTGGTTGGGAATCTAAAATAATTAGTTTTTTGGAAAGAAGAGAAAGTGCTGCTTCTACTATGAATGTGAGAGTGTTTGATTCTTATTTAAATGATCACAAATTGACTCCAAATTTTACCGAAGTTATTTTTGATCAAAATATACGTAAAAATTTTTCTGAGAAAATGAACACTTTTTATCCAATAACAAATGATATTGTCAATAATAATAATACGTCAATTATTAAAGATGATTTTAGAAGAAAATACATGGAATTGGTTAATAGAAAAGTAACAGATGAGGAGTGGGATAAGCATTTAGAGTCAATGATTTTTGAAAAAAGTTTTACGCTGTTTTCAAGAGAACGCGTAGCTGTTAAATTTGCGCAAGAACTAGCTCGAAAAAAAACTATCATAAATTCATAAATTTAGTTGTTAAAACTTTTTTTAGAAAATGAACTTTTGATAAATAGAATAAACTTACAAGAAATCTTTCATAAAATTAGAAGAAGAACACCGATAAATATTAAGGAGAGCATTGATTACCCTATTTCGTTTTTTTATGTGACAGAAATAACAAAAGAAATAAAAATACAGCAGTAGCAAATTTTTTAGAAAGTAATAACATTCATAGTATTGATAGGTTACTCGATTCTGATTTTGAGGGGAAAAGAAAGAAATTTTTTATTGTCTGAGATATTAGATATATATACAATAAAGAAAGATAATCGTTTCTTAAACGAAACCGATGATGCCGAAAAAATTAGATTAAAAATTCTTGATTGGTTGATTGTTGCTGATGAGAAAAACAAGAAGAAATATATCGATGAAATTAATAGTATCAACAAACAGACTGCATTAAAAGATAGAATAAATCGAATTAACAAAAGCAAAATTTTTGTGGATACTCACCGAATATTTGAAGAAAACAAAAGGCTATGGGAAGAAGATTATTCAAATTATCTAGACTCTAGAAAATTTGAGCAGCAAATATTTAATTCTGATATTGAAATTTTTAAAGAATTATCAGATCTAGAATATTTTGAGAAGATAAACCTTGATATGAAAAAGAAGTTAGAGACTGATGCCACATATCATCAGGAACTGTTAATGTTAAAAATTTTATTGAACAAAATACTGGATGAATTATTAACTAATACGACACATGGACTTGAAACATATTTGAGCTCTAGAATAAGACATGGATATACTAAAAATCATCTCACAAATCTATTTTATAAATATTATTTAATGTCTAAATCTGATAACTTAGATAGTGATGATTATTTAGTAAATGAACATTGGGACAACAAACCCAATTATTCTCCTGAGCAATTTGAATTATTTAAACATTATATTTCTAGGTTCACATCTAATATAGATAGTGTCTCTAAACAAATTACTAGTGAATGGTTACAAATTAAGCGTACTAAAAAAGATACCGGTTTGTTTGATTATATTGAAGTTGTTGACATTTCAATAGTTGGATTAAAAGATTCAAAGTTTAGTAATTTTAGAGAATTGTTTGATCAATTTTTAGAATATTTTTGGAGTTATACTGAGAAGAATTTAAAAAACATACGCTCAAAAGTCAATTTTGAGCTGAAAAAATTTTTTTATGAACAATTAGATGAATTAGAACAAAAGATTAGTAGTATACCAATAAATGGGATGGAAAAAATAATTCCAGAATGCTTAACTAATATAAAATCATGTAGAGCAGGTGTTGAAAGTACCATAACTGACTTTTTGGAAGTATTTGAAAAACCAAATATTAGCCATAAAAACTTCAATATGACTGAATTATGTGAAACTGTACTTTCTATTTCGGAAAAAATGTATAGAGATTTTGATAAAATTGATATCAATCAGAATATACAAGTAACAGATTCAATGGAAGGAAGCTACTTCCCTTATTTTATTGATTCTCTAGATATACTATTAAATAATGCAATTGAACATTCCGGTTTATCAGATTTATCTGATCTTAAGTTGACTATAGATATTAAAAAGATAGTAAGTACAGAGAAAGAGTGGTTTGAATACCGAAGTATTTTTAAATCAAAAAATATTAATATAAGAGAAAGCGAAGAATTTAATTATATAGAAATTTCTAATAATTTAGATGACCAAATTGATATTAATCATATTTATGATGCTTTTAAATCTGCAGAAGCGTTTGATAAATCTAAAAAATTTATTCAAACTGAAGGAGGATCAGGGCTTATAAAGTTATTTAATATATTTAAAAATAGTTTGCCTGTCCCTTATATGATTATGATGTCCGTAGAAAATCAAGTATTCAAGATAAAAATTATTTTTTCTAATTATAATTTGCTAGTAAAGGGAGTGATTTAAATGGATAGGATTCTTTTTGTGGAAGATGAAATTAATAAAGCCAGAGAAATTAGAGATTTTTTAATTGCCAACTACAAAGATGTAAAAGTAGATGAAGAAAAATCTTTTCAAGGTGCTATTAATTCAATAAGAAACAATAAATATAAATTAATCCTTTTAGATATGAGTTTACCTATCTCAGATGATGGATCGGATCATGAAACTTTTATGGGGATTGATGTACTTGAAGAGCTTACACGTATTGAATCTATAAGCCAAGTTATAATTATTACAGCTTATGATGTCCTAACCGATTTAAATACAAATGAGTCTGTAAAATTAGTCGATTTAGATAAAGATTTACGTGAAGACTATTCTGATATATATATGGGGGCTGTTCATTATGATATTTCTTCGGTAGAGTGGAAAGAAATTTTAATTAATAAAATAGAGAAAGTGATTAGTGGAGGGTGGAAATGAGAGTTTTAATTGTAGATGATGAAGGGGCAAAACACCAGAAAGTTGCGCAGATAATAAAAAAGAATGATTACTTAAAAGAAAATATAAGTATAGAAACATCTCTAACTTTATCTGATGCAAGAGAGTTATTATCTAAATTTTTTTATGATTTTTTAATTCTTGATTTAAATATTGCTGAAGAAATAGGAGATCTCCCAAATTTGACAGCGGGTTCAGAATTTATTGATGATATAATAGAGGTCGATACAATAAAGAAACCTTCTAATATTGTAATATTGTCGTCGAATGAAGAAGCAAAGATACAATTTAAGGAAGACATTAATAAAAAAGGGTTTGAACTTTTCAACTTTGATGTAACAAATACTGATTGGGAAGAAAGATTAGTTAGTAAATTAGAGTACCAATTGCAATGTAGTTTACAACGAGAACTCATTGAAGAGCAATATGATGTTTGTATTATTACTGCAGTAGATGTAGAGCTTAATCAAACATATAGATTGTGGTCTGACTGGAAAAATGTAGAACATCAAGGAGATTCTACTAGGTATTCAACAACAACTTTTATTGATAAGAATGGTAAAGAAAGGAGAATGTTACTAGCTCAGCAATCAGAAATGGGAATGTCAGCATCAACGTATCTATCAACTAAACTCATTTATCAATTTAAGCCTAATTATTTGATAATGGTTGGAATAGCGGCTGGTACAAAAGATGATTATGGTTTTGGAGATATAATTGTTCCTGATACAATTTGGAATTACAGTAGTGGAAAATTTCTAAATGAAAATGAACGAGGTTTAAAGTTACTACCAGATGCTAAATCATTACATCTTGATGCTAGGCTACGCGATACTATTTATCAAACTAATTTCTCTGAGGAACTTTTTAGAATTAAAAAAAATTTTTCGGGAAATACTCCATCTACAGAATTGAAAATTGCTAAAGGACCTATGGCGTGTGGAGCAGCAGTGGTTTCAGATTTCGAAATTGTAAAGGATTGGGTGCTTGCTCATTCAAGAAAAAATGTGGGATTAGACATGGAGTCTTATGGAGTTTTTTATGCTGCAACAAATTCATATGTTTCAGATACGTTACCCATCTGCATTAAATCGATCAGTGACTTTGCGGATAAACAAAAAGGTGATGATTATCAAAATTATTCAGCATATACTAGTGCTTGTTTTGCAAAAATGTTAATGGAAAGTTATCTTCCTTTTGATTAAAATCCTAAAATAAAAAGACATTCAACAAGTTATATTTATTGAATGTCTCTTGCTCCCAATAACATATTATAAATTGACCAGATTTTGACCATCCTAATTTGATAATCATTGATAAATATTGATTATTTAAACTACTATAAGAACTCTTAATAACTTGGTTTGATAGTTAATGACACTGGTTGAAAAGTCAATTCCAATATGGAAGGCAGTGTGGGGTAAAACGTTTTCTGTCAAACAATGCTGGTAAAGAGAGATTGTAGAATCATGTCGAATCCAGAGGAGAAAATCCTCTGGATTTTTTTATTTGGTTTGTATGGTTTGTCCTTTTTGAACATTCGAATAGGAATAATTTAATGCATGATGAATCTGTGTTTGGTATCAAAATACGTTGGATTTCGTTTATGAATGGCATACAAAAAGTCTTTATACAACAACGTCTTGTGTTAACTCAATGCTGTAGAAAAGTAATCTGTCCACAAGCGCTGTTTCGGTTAAATAAGTTTTAAACGAAGGGCGCCAACAGCAGTTTAAACTATCCAAATTTTCTTGATATTTTTGTAATAACTTCCAATATTTTTTGAGGTGTTTTCCTTATCGTTTTTCAGCTAAACTTGAACTTTTGGATAGGCGTTTTGTCCAAATGATTCGATGATTTCGAAAGGTCCGACCGATGTGATGAACGATATGGAAGCAATCAATGATGAGCTTCGCGTTAGGAAAGCATTTCTTCACTAGAGAAACACAAGGTACGTACGTATCTTGGTTGCCATTTAAAATGATAAAGCGCATGGCTCCAGAAATCTGACAAACGGTTGGCAAGGTTGTTTTAAAAGCATTCAACTATGTCATGTTCATACAGACAACATATTTTTATGATACTGGAGGGAGTTAGATGGTTAATGATAATAATGGAATAAAAGTTGAAGTCTTAATAAATAATTTACTAGTAGAAAGAAATATGTCTCTAAGAGAACTTGCACATTTATCAGGAATAGAGCCTTCAAATTTAAATAATTTTACTAATGGTAACAGAAAATTTACTTAGAGCATATTGAACGGACTGTAGATGCTTTGGAGATGATGATATCTCGAAGATTTTGAAGTTAAGTAAGAAATAATATTATTGATAAATCAAGGTAAGGTAGAGGTGTTGATTTTCCAGTAAAGAGAGAAACAAATTGATTGCTACGCAACGCTAGATTGGTGCAGCGATTCCTCCATAATGAGCTTGGATATGATATTGGAGGGCAGCATTAACTTACAGCCCGCTAGTTATCGTAACCAATGAGGCTCGCTGTCGATGACAATCGGTGATAGGGGATATATGTCAAAAAAAATCATTAGTTTGTATTGATTCTAATTAATATGAAAATAACATGGGATGAATAATTTATAAAGTATCTTTAAAATAGAAATTTTAGTATATCGGAAAATCTAATAAATATTATGATAAACAAGATTTTTTTTGAAATCTAGTATAATAAGTTGTGAAAGATTATAAAAATGTGAAATAGACATTAAAAATAATGTATTTAGAGTGTAAAAAAAACAGTTTTGAGAATGTTTAATCGTTTTGGTTATCGTAGTCATTTATAGATTTTTTTAGAGTTATATAAATACTGAATTTTCTGATATAAATTTAAAGAAAGTAGGTGGTTATATGTCCAATGATAATAAATCCTGGGAAGATTTGAATGTCAGGAATGCGACTTTAGTATGTGGAATTACTGACTCAGAATTGAAAGAAATTTTAAGTATTTTTGATATTCTGTATCCGCTTCAGCAAATTAGATCAGTATATGAAATAACTGAAGAAATAAATACAGAACTACTTGAATTTCTTACCTATGATAATTTAAAAGAATGTCTTGTCAATAATCAGAAATCAACTCATGAAGTGTTACGTACCGCCAATAAATTAATTTTAAATTATTGCACATCAATTAAGTTATTAGTGGAAAAAGTAGAGTATTTTTCTAAATGTAATGCTGTTCAGGCTCAAAAATTTAGGACTCTTTTTTCCAATATATATGATAAAGAATTAACTTATAGATTTTTAATGCGACTTAGAAATTATATCATTCATAATGAGATGCCGTTTTCTATCTGTAGAATTGGTTCGAACAAAACTAATATATATATCGATAGAAGAGAATTATTAAAGTGGAAGAAGTGGAATACTGTAAGGAAAGATATTGAAGAAATGGCTGATGAGATAAACTTGTATCCTTTTATATCTACAATGAGGAGCTTAATGTATACAATTTATATAAATATTTTAGCCTATTATGCTGACGGTCTTTTCGAGTCATATTTAAAGTATGGGGAACTCTTAAAAAAATATAAGTCTGAAGATTTATTGTTTTCAAAAAAAACGTTTGATGAGATTAGTAGTGAAGGAAACGAAGGAAATATAATAGCTTTGCCAATAGGGAAACTTACTGACTTTATAAAAGAATTAGAAAAAGTTCCTAATATAGAAATTTCCTACAAGTAATGTTTTTGTTATCAGTTTGCTAGTAAGTATCGTACTTTTTCTAAAAGGAGGGATTTTTTTGGATTTAATTAACTATGAAGTTCTATCCATAAAAAAAAGGAAAGTTTAAAGATTGTAGAGTAGATGACGATTTCTTTGTTAGTTTAAAAAATGATTATAAAGGTTTTCAAGAGTGGTTCGTTAAAAAAGGCCGATAAAGAAGTGTACACACACTCAGATATTGAAGGAAACATTCAAGGACTCTTATACTTAAAAGAAGAGACTGAGGAAGAAGACTATAGCGAAATGGAAACCCCGTTTGAGCCAAGAAGAAGATTGAAAATAGGAACCTTTAAAATTAGTGAAAATGGTTATTATATGGGAGAAAGATTCTTCAAAGTTATATTTGAAAATGCTATTAAGAATGATTTTAAGGAAATTTATGTTACTATTTTCCCTCATCATGAGTTACTAATTAGTTACTTTATAAAATTTGGTTTTAAACAGGAAACTAAAATTTCAGAAACAGGAGAATTAGTTTTTACAAGAAAGATTAATGTTTATGAGAAAAATGATTATGAAGGATACCCAATTCTTAATACCGTTGGGAAAAATTACTATTTGTTACCTATAAAACCAGAGTATCATACTAGGCTCTTACCAGATGCAATTCTTAACACTGAAGACAATTCCAATTATACTAATAATAATAAAGCAGGAAATGCATTAAAAAAAGTTTATTTTGGGAAAAATTTATGGGCACATCAACCAAGAAATGGAGATGTAATCTTTTTCTATAGAACTAGAGATCATTCTAATGCTAGTCCGGCGCATTATCAATCGGTGATTACTTCGATTGGCGTTGTTTCAGGTTATGGTGATACTAATCAATTGCGGAGTATTGAATTGGAAAAATTATTAAATCGATGTGTGCTTGATGAAAAGGAAATGGCACAAATCAGGAATCCGATGAACCGGTATAAATTTTTGGAATTTGTATATTTTGGCAAACTTGATTATCGTGCTGTTAATCTTGGGTATATGAGAGAAAATAATATTGAAGCTCCAAGAGGTATTGATTTAATTCCGCCTTCTTTTGCGTTTTCGATAATAGAAAAATCTAGATATTCAGAGGGAATTATTGTAAAATAGAATAGATTTAAAAAGGAGCGGATAAGAGTGTCTACTATTTTACTATCCATTCATCCCAAATTTGTTGATAAAATAATGACTGGAGAAAAAAAATTTGAGTTTAGAAGAGTAATAGCAAAAAGAAATCCTAATAAAATTATCATATATTCTACATCACCAGTTTGCAAAGTGATCGGTGAGGCTGAAGTCGAAGACATAATTATAGATAATCCAGAGAAGGTATGGAAGGAGACAAAAAAATTTTCTGGTGTTGAAAAAGAGTTTTATGTAGAGTATTTTGATAACAGGGATCTTGCAGTAGCATATAAACTTAAAAATGTAATTAAATATATTTCCCCTATTGATTTGAAAGATTTTGGAATAAAAGTAGCCCCACAATCTTTTGTGTATGTTTAGTGATGTGTGATTATGAGTTTAAATAGGATTTTTGTATGTGGTGTTCACGGAGTAGGGAAATCTACTTTTATTAAAAACTATGAACCCTTTCATAATTATGCAAAGTATACATGTAGTGATTTAATCAAAAAATATAGTGGGTTAGTATTTAAGGACAAGCAAATTGACAATATAGAAAACAATCAAGAGATGTTGCTTAAAGCTACAGATTACTTTGTTAATGAAGAACTAGTTCTATTTGATGGACATATTACTTTATTTAATAGGTCGAGAAATATGGAGTTTGTTGATTCAAACATTCTTAAAAGTATGAATATTAAACATTTTCTATTTTTAAAAGCCTCTCCTGAGATTATTTATGAGCGACTTGTAGAAAGAGACAAATATACATGGATTACACCAGAATTGATTGAAGAGGCTCAAGACAAAGAGGAGGCTAAAGCAATAGAGTACTCTAATAAACTTGCAGCAAAATATGAGATATTTTTATGGGACGAAAGCCGAGAAATATGGGAGTATAAATAGCTTCTAATGTGCAATGCAGTTAATTTAAATTTTGAGTTTGGCGTTTTCACTTTAATAATAAGGATAAGTGAACTTTGATGACTAGAGTTTCCTTTCCTATATGCCCCACACAAACATATTTTTGAATGCCATTTGGAAAACTTTTATTGAGATTTAGTGATTAGAATTATTAACGCACTCCTTCTGAGTTGTTGATATAACAGGCATTGATGTCTAGTAACACAACGATTCTCAAATGAAAGGTTCAGTCGACTAAAACCTCAAACCAACAACATACTTCAAGAAACCAGCGTCTAACGCTGGTTTCTTTCTTTAACAACTACCGTTCTGCCTTGCAAAAAACAAATAAGAAATTTCCTTGTCTATTCAAAGTTATTTCTATTAGAACCAATCAACTATAGCTTATAATTTTTTCTATAACGAGCTAAACAAACCACATTCTTATTGAATTTTTAAAGCAACGTTCTCAAATTAACGGATTTTCTAAAAAAACACAAAATATCTAGGCGAAGTGGTCAAGTCCAATGGTTATTTATGAGTGAATATGCTAAAATAAAACTTGTCTTACATAAGGAAAGATTTGTTCACTAACAGTGGTGACTGTTCTCAGTAAACAGTTGCACTGGTTTATCGGGAAGGGAACAGAGCAAGTTTTACGAGACTTTCCCATGTAATAATAAAAAGCACTGAACGTCAGTGAATGAAGGAAGAAGGACATCTATGAAAACAATTATCACATTCATTATTGTCTTCGGTATTCTTGTCCTCGTACATGAATTTGGCCACTTTTATTTTGCAAAACGAGCGGGTATTTTAGTTCGTGAGTTTGCAATCGGAATGGGACCAAAGATTTTTGCGCATCGTGGAAAAGATGGCACCACTTATACGATTCGCTTATTGCCAATTGGTGGCTATGTGCGAATGGCTGGGATGGGCGAAGACATGACAGAAATCACACCAGGTATGCCTCTATCTGTTGAGTTAAATGCCGTGGGTAATGTGGTTAAAATTAATACAAGTAAAAAAGTACAATTACCTCATAGTATTCCGATGGAAGTCGTTGATTTTGATCTTGAAAAAGAATTATTCATCAAGGGCTATGTCAATGGAAACGAGGAAGAAGAAACCGTTTATAAAGTTGACCATGATGCAACGATTATTGAAAGTGATGGGACCGAGGTGCGGATTGCGCCACTTGACGTTCAATTTCAATCAGCGAAATTATCGCAACGCATTTTGACGAACTTTGCGGGACCCATGAATAACTTTATCTTAGGGTTTATTCTGTTTACGTTAGCGGTCTTTCTACAAGGAGGCGTCACTGATTTAAACACGAACCAAATTGGACAAGTGATTCCTAATGGCCCAGCCGCAGAAGCTGGGTTGAAAGAAAACGATAAAGTCTTATCGATCAATAATCAAAAAATCAAAAAATACGAAGATTTTACAACCATTGTGCAGAAGAACCCCGAAAAGCCGTTAACGTTCGTAGTTGAGCGTAACGGCAAAGAAGAGCAACTAACAGTGACACCAGAAAAACAAAAAGTGGAAAAACAAACGATTGGTAAAGTCGGCGTTTATCCTTATATGAAAACCGATTTACCGTCAAAATTGATGGGTGGTATTCAGGATACTTTGAATAGTACGACACAGATTTTTAAAGCACTCGGCTCACTATTCACAGGTTTTAGTTTAAACAAACTAGGTGGTCCAGTCATGATGTTTAAACTATCACAAGAAGCATCCAATGCTGGGGTAACGACAGTTGTATTCTTAATGGCCATGTTGTCAATGAACTTAGGGATTATTAATTTGTTGCCGATCCCAGCTTTAGATGGCGGGAAAATTGTCTTAAACATTATTGAAGGTGTACGTGGAAAACCAATTAGTCCTGAAAAAGAAGGCATCATTACGTTAATTGGCTTTGGGTTTGTCATGGTGTTAATGGTGTTAGTTACTTGGAACGATATTCAACGCTTTTTCTTTTAAGGAGAAAGCTTAAGTAAAAAAGTGTGTAAAGAAATCAAAAATAGTTGATTTTAAAATAGAGGAGAGTTTTAATGAAACAGTCAAAAATGTTAATTCCAACGTTAAGAGAAGTACCAAATGATGCAGAAGTCTTAAGTCATCAAATTCTGTTGCGCGCAGGCTATATTCGTCAAGTCGCTGCAGGGATCTATTCTTATTTACCTTTAGCCAATCGTGTTTTAGAAAAATTAAAAACGATTATGCGAGAAGAATTTGAGAAAATTGATGCAGTTGAAATGTTAATGCCTGCGTTATTACCAGCAGAACTTTGGAAAGAATCAGGCCGTTATGAAACTTATGGACCTAACTTGTATCGCTTAAAAGATCGCAATGACCGTGACTATATCTTAGGTCCAACGCATGAAGAAACCTTCACAGAATTAATTCGTGATGAAATCAATTCTTACAAACGATTACCTTTGAATTTATACCAAATTCAAACAAAATATCGTGATGAAAAACGCCCACGTTCTGGCTTATTAAGAGGCCGTGAATTTATCATGAAAGATGGCTATTCTTTCCATGCCGATGAAGCTAGTTTAGATCAATCATACCGTGATTACGAAAAAGCTTACTCACGCATTTTTGAACGCTGTGGACTAGAATTCCGTGCCATTATTGGGGACGGTGGTGCCATGGGTGGTAAAGATTCTAAAGAATTTATGGCGATTTCTGAAATTGGGGAAGATACTATTTGTTATTCAACAGAAAGTGATTATGCTGCCAATTTAGAAATGGCAACAAGTCTTTATACACCGAAAAAATCACATGAAACACAATTAGATTTAGAAAAAATTGCAACACCAGAAGTGGGTACAATTGCCGAAGTGGCAAACTTCTTTGAAGTTGAGCCACAACGTATTATTAAATCAGTACTATTTATTGCCGATGAAGAGCCAGTAATGGTCTTGGTTCGTGGCGATCATGATGTCAATGACGTCAAATTGAAAAACTTCTTAGGCGCTGATTTCTTAGATGAAGCAACAGAAGAAGATGCCCGCCGTGTCTTAGGAGCTGGCTTTGGTTCAATTGGTCCAGTCAATGTTTCCGAAGATGTTAAAATTTATGCAGATTTAGCTGTTCAAGATTTAGCCAACGCCATTGTTGGAGCTAACGAAGATGGTTATCATTTGACAAATGTAAATCCAGATCGTGATTTCCAACCAATTAGTTACGAAGATTTACGCTTTGTTCAAGAAGGCGATCCTTCTCCTGATGGCAATGGTGTCTTAGCCTTTACTAAAGGAATCGAAATTGGTCATATCTTTAAATTAGGAACGCGTTATAGTGATGCTATGGGCGCAACAGTTTTAGATGAAAACGGTCGTGAAAAATCAGTGATCATGGGTTGCTATGGCATTGGCGTTAGTCGTTTACTTTCAGCAATCGTTGAACAAAATGCAGACGAGCGTGGTATTAATTGGCCAACAGGAATTGCGCCATTTGATTTACACGTGGTCCAAATGAATGTGAAAGATGAGTATCAAACAAAACTATCACAAGAAGTTGAAGCAATGATGACCGAAGCGGGCTACGAAGTATTAGTTGATGACCGCAATGAGCGCGCAGGTGTAAAATTTGCTGATGCTGATTTAATTGGTTGTCCAATCCGTATCACAGTCGGGAAAAAAGCAGTCGATGGTGTGGTAGAAGTCAAAATCAAACGTACTGGTGAAATGTTGGAAGTACGCAAAGAAGAATTAGAAAGTACACTTTCTATTTTGATGAACACAACATCAGAAGCGGAATAAATAAACAAACTTAATAACAGTATAAAGCTTAAAACGAAATCAAAGTTTCTCTGATTTTGTTTTAAGCTTTTTTAATGTAATAAAAAACTTAAATGTCTCAAGCTATAAACAATATTCGATTTTAAAGATTAATCTATATAAAATTATTTCATTTATTGTTTTTAATAATAGAGGAAATAAATAAGTGATTTAAGCTGATTAAATGATATTTTTTGTTTTAAACAAATTTTTCATATATAGATAAGATTTAAAATTATATTTACATAAATTATATGTTAATGATATTATAAAATGGTGACTAATTCATTAGATTAAATAGAGGAGGTTATAACTAATAAAAAATAGGTTAGAAAATTAAAGAAAATACTCTTTCAGAATAGAAACGATTGAATGAAGTTAGGTTAGTAAAGGGAACCCAGTAGCATTGGCGCTGTACTAGTGAAAGGGATTTATGGGACGAATCCAGTAGAATGTTAAAACACGATTGTACATAAAAAGAAAGGAGGAAAGCCAGTGGAAAAAGGAAAATGGTGGTTAATTGGTTTAGCTACTATCGTGTTAATTATTTTAGGAATCGGAGGGAAACAATACATGGATAAAAAAGCAATAGAAAAAGATTACCAACAAGGAATCGATTTAATTCAAAAATATGTATCGAACTATTTAGTGGAAAACTATGAAGGCATTGAGAAGATTGAGTGGCAAGGCGTTGGCGTGGAATGGCGGAATGCAAAAGGATATGGGCCTTCGTTGTTGGGGAATTATGTGGATAGCGATGTGAGAATTTATGTATCTGAGGATAATTATTTTACGATGTCGTTTACGTTAAATTACAATACTGAGTACGATGATAAACTTGAAAAATATATTCAATTAGATTATCTAAGACCTCAAAAAATAGATTCTATTTTAGTGTTGGAGGTAGAAAATGCAACAAAAGGCTTGAATATAGGAGACAAATTAGAGATATCAGAGTCTAAAAAAATTAAAAAATCTTCTGAAGGAAGTTCAAATGCAAAAGTAATCTCTAATTTAGAGATTCATGAATTAGTTTATTAGGAGGCATGTTTTAGTGAGTGATGAAATGACTACTGAAGTTTTAGCAAAATCAATAGATTCAGCAAAAAAAATCGTTCAAAATAGAGAAAATGGAAATAAAATATCTATTCAAGGGCTAGAGGAAGATTATTACCTTATAAACAAAGCCGCCAGCACCCAATCCAGCCAACTAAATGCCATGGCCATCGCGCCTTTAGATGACCAAGGTAAACCTGACTATAACAACGTCGCTGTCGTGTACGCTGGTACCAATTCCTTTGGGGATGAAGGTAAAAAAGGCTTTGAAACAGCTGGAACAGCTTTTGTAGGTGGACTTTCTGAAGAATATCAGGAAGCTGAAAAATTTTTAAAACAAACGCAGCAAAAAATCGCCTCGCAAAACGGCACAATTACCGATGTTGCAGGCTTTAGTCAATCAGGTGGCTACATGATGAAAATGGCAGGGAAATACGGGCAAGAAATGGGCTTTCGTACCACCAGTTTTGATGATTGGGGCCGCAATCAATTTGAACGTTTAACGGCGAGTGAAAAACAGTGGCTACAAGAAAATCCAGAATTTTTGATTCGCTACCAAAATGATTCGTGGGCAGCACTATCAGGACGTGATAGTAAATATGGCACGATTTTTTCGATTTCAGGGGTTGGTGAACATAATACTTTAGCCAACTATTTTGATGGAGACGACTTGGATTTGGATCGTTTAGCCAAAGATGGCATTTTCGCACCGAATATGACTTTGGAGCAAGTCAAGTTAGCAGCAAAAGTCTGGGCAAAGAAAAATGGCGACTGGGATCCCACCACAAATAATGAAGCCGAAGCGAAAAAACGAGTGCAGGAGTACTTAGAACTCTATGGCGAATTTGCGCAAACGAATGCGAATTTGGAAAAATTAAAACCTAGTACTGATAAAGCTATTCGTTCTTTACATACAAAAATTGCCAGTGCTTCTGGCGGTCAAAAAATCAAGTTACGAGCAGACTTGGCATTACAAGTAGCTAATCAGGCTAGGACAATCGGTGAAGAAGCGGAGAAATTGCTGAAACAAAGCCAGCAAGACACAGAACAAGCGTTAGCAGAAATTTCCAAGGAAATTTTAACAAGTGCCAATGAAATAAGACAATATTTGTCTTATTCTGAGGTCCAAGCAATGATTGCACCCTATGAAAAAGTCGTTTGTGGGACGAGGCACAGGCCAGTCACAATCGGAAACAAGTTCAACAGTATAATCAAAAACTGATGACATTTAGTGAAAAGTTAACAACTGCGGCTAAAAATATTCAAGAATACGATCGCCAAGCAGGGAATCAGTTATTTGCACAGAAATGAAAGGATGTCGCACATGGATGAACTGGAAAGAGAACTTCAATTGGAATTAGAACGCGTACAAAAGATACAAGAACGCCAAGCCATTCAAGCTGTGATTACAGCAAAACAAACCAGAATCGCAACAATCAAACAAACCTCCACACATACAAACAAGAAACTTTCAGAATTGATGAGCAAACAATCAAAAACTGCGTTGCCATCTTCCTTAAAAGGTGCGTTCCAAGGGCAAGTGGCGGACGCAGCGAGCCATTATTTGAAAACGATTCCTGACGCAAATTTAAAAACACCAGCAAAAGGAGGTTAAGAGATGACACCGGAAGAAAAACGCCGCAGTTACCAGATGATTGAAGACAACTATTATCAAGAAAAGCGCAGAATCAATCAACAACAGCAACATGTTTCCGCTGAAATCCAGCGATTTAGACAACAAACGAACCAACTAGTAGACAAGGTGGCTTATTTTACTAGAAATGATACTTGGGACAAACGAATGTTTCATCATCAAATAGCCACCAGTTTAGATGAAGTGAAACGAACAGAAAATCGGTTTGTTTCAATCCTAGAAGAAACAGAACAAGCCATGCGGAAAAATTATCGAAAAGAGATTGAGAAATTGGAAGAAATGGCAAGAATGGATTTGTAAGGGATTGGTAAATACGGATTGACAGGATGTCTTTTTGTTCAATATGTTCAAACAAATAATGGAATTCTTCAGGAGTACATTACTCTTGTTCTCTAATTTTTAGCAAGCCAGTGACGGAACAAGATTGTTTTTTTACAAAAAACGAGTATACTTAATAGAGAAGCGAATGCAGAGAAACCGAAAAAAGGCACTTGACAGATTTGTCTGAGGGCCTTTTTTCAATGATAGAAGGAGGTTCATTTTGTGACAGAAAAAGCACGCGATTTATTTGATAAACTGATGACGCAAATTCAGTTAGATGACACAGCGAAAGAACATCCCTTAATTCAAAATGGCCGGATTGACAAGGTCATTGTTCACCAACAAAGTCGCTTATGGGAATTTCATTTAAGTTTTGATGAATTGATGCCAGTGATGCTATATCAAACATTTATGCAACAATTGGAACTAGCTTTTCAACAAATTGCGCAGGTTTCCGTTCAAATAACCACAAATCAGACAACATTTACTGAGGAACAATTAACGGATTATTGGCAATTGGCCTTGTTAAATAGTCAATGCAATACACCGTTAGTTCAGAAAGTCTTAAAAACACAGACACCACAATTTGAAGATCGGAAAATTATCTTACCTGTTGATAATGAAGCAGTTATTCCTTATTTGAAGCAACAATATTTACCAATTATTGAGGAACTTTATTTCTCTTATGGGTTTCCTAAATTTCATATTGAACCAAAAATGGATCAACAGCAAGCTGCAGAAGTGCTGAAAAAGTTTGAAGAGCAAAAATTAGAACAAGCCGCAGCCTTTCAACAACAAGCTGCTGAATCGCTTGTTAAACATGAACAAATGAAAAAAGAAAAACAACAACAAGCGCCTGCGTTTGATGGTCCAATTCGTTTAGGTCGGAATATTCCCAATGATGAACCCATTATGCCAATGGGAAATATACTGGAAGAAGAACGTCGGATAACGATTGAAGGCTTTATTTTTGATAAAGAAGTGCGTGAATTGCGTTCTAAACGAAAAATTTTAATTTTGAAAATAACTGATTATACTTCCTCTTTCGTGGTGAAGAAATTTTCGAATGGGGAAAAAGATGAACAAGTTTTTGATGCGATTCAACCACAAAGTTGGATTCGTGTTCGTGGTAGTGTACAAGAAGATACCTTCATGCGTGATTTAGTCATGAATGCTCAAGATTTGATGGAAGTCGCCCATGCGCCAAGAAAAGACTACGCGCCTGAAGGTGAAAAACGTGTAGAATTACACATGCATAGTAACATGAGTACAATGGATGCGACCAATAAAGTCGGTGACTTGGTGGCGCAAGCGGGGAAATGGGGGCACAAGGCCATCGCAATTACGGATCATGGCGGAGCCCAAGCGTTTCCTGATGCCCATGCTGCAGGTAAAAAAGCAGGCGTTAAAATTTTATACGGCGTGGAAGCCAATATTGTTGATGATGGTGTACCCATTGCTTACAACGAAGAACATATTGAATTAACAGATGCTACCTATGTGGTCTTTGACGTGGAAACAACGGGGCTTTCCGCTGTTTATGATACAATTATTGAATTGGCCGCTGTCAAAATGCACAAAGGAAATGTCATTGAGACTTTTGAGCAGTTTATTGATCCTGGTCATCCATTATCTCAAACGACGATCAATTTAACTGGGATTACAGATGAAATGGTGCGCGGCTCAAAGTCCGAAGAAGAAGTTTTACGCATGTTTAAAGAGTTTTCAGAAGGAACTATTTTAGTGGCCCACAACGCTTCTTTTGATATGGGGTTCTTAAATACAAGTTATGGCAAACATGGAATACCTGAAGCGGCTAATCCCGTCATCGATACATTAGAATTATCCAGATTCTTGTATCCACATTTCAAAAGCCATCGTCTAAATACCTTATCGAAAAAATTTGGCGTCAACTTAGAACAACATCACCGCGCCATCTATGACTCGGAATCAACAGGTCATTTGTGCTGGATTTTCTTAAAAGAAGCGAAAGAGAATCATGATATGCATTTCCATGATGATTTGAATCGTCATATTGGCGAAGGAGACTCATACAAACGAGCTCGACCTTTCCATGCAACGATTTTAGCAACAACTCAAGCAGGATTAAAAAATCTTTTTAAATTGATTTCCATGTCCAATGTAGATTATTTTTTCCGAGTACCACGGATTCCTCGTTCGCAATTATCGAAGTTAAGAGAAGGACTTTTAATCGGTTCCGCATGTTCAAACGGCGAAATTTTTGAAGCAATGATGCAAAAAGGTGTCGAAGAAGCAAAAAATCGTGCCAAATTCTACGATTATATTGAAGTTATGCCCAAACCAGTTTACGCGCCATTAATTGAACAAGAATTGGTGAAAAATGAAGCAGATTTGGAAGAAATTATTAGTAATCTGGTGAAAATCGGTGACGAACTTGGTAAGCTGGTTGTCGCCACTGGAAATGTTCATTATTTAAATGAAGAAGATGCCATCTATCGGAAAATTTTAGTCGGGTCTATGGGTGGCGCTAATCCGTTAAATCGCCATAGTTTACCAAAGGTTCATTTCAGAACCACCGATGAAATGTTAACGGAATTTCAATTTTTAGGACAAGACGTCGCTAAGCGAATTGTAGTAGAAAATCCCAACAAAGTCGCTGATTTATGTGAAGAAGTTATTCCAGTAAAAGACGATTTGTATACGCCAAAAATTCCTGGGTCTGAACAAGAGATCACTGATTTAAGCTACAATCGTGCGCGCGAATTGTATGGCGATCCTTTACCAGAAATTGTCGAAAAACGGTTAGAAAAGGAACTGAATTCGATTAACGGGAATGGTTTCTCGGTCATTTATTTAATTTCTCAAAAACTGGTGCATAAAAGTAATGAAGATGGCTATTTAGTTGGTTCACGGGGCTCTGTCGGTTCGAGTTTTGTTGCGACAATGACAGGGATTACTGAAGTAAATCCTTTAGCGCCACATTATTATTGTCCTGAGTGTCAATATTCTGAGTTCTATGAAGATGGTTCCTATGGTTCAGGGTTTGATATGCCTGAAAAAGCCTGTCCAAAATGTGGCGCTCGATTGTTTAAAGATGGTCACGATATTCCTTTTGAAACGTTCTTAGGATTCCATGGCGACAAAGTTCCTGATATCGATTTGAACTTTTCTGGCGATTATCAAGCCGAAGCCCATAACTACACGAAAGTTCTTTTTGGTGAAGAATATGTCTACCGGGCAGGAACCATTGGTACAGTAGCCGACAAAACAGCGTATGGCTTTGTTAAAGGATATGAAAGAGATCATAATTTACATTTGCGTGGTGCTGAAATTGATCGCTTAGCCAAAGGTTCAACAGGGGTTAAACGGACGACTGGGCAGCATCCCGGCGGTATTATTGTAATTCCTGATTACATGGATGTTTATGACTTTACGCCAATTCAATACCCTGCTGATGATCAAGAGGCAGAATGGAAAACGACGCACTTTGATTTCCATTCCATTCACGATAATATTTTAAAACTTGATATTCTAGGACATGATGATCCGACCGTGATTCGGATGTTACAAGATTTATCTGGGATTGAGCCAAAAACCATCCCAACAGACGATCCAGAAGTGATGCGTATTTTTGAAGGACCTGATGTTCTAGGTGTGGATGCAGAGCAAATTTATTCTAAAACAGGAACTTTAGGAATTCCTGAATTTGGGACACGTTTCGTTCGAGGTATGTTAGAACAGACGCATCCATCAACTTTTGCAGAATTACTTCAAATTTCTGGACTGTCTCACGGAACCGATGTGTGGCTAGGGAATGCAGAAGAATTGATTCGCCGTGGCGAAGCCAATCTTGCTGAAGTAATTGGTTGTCGGGATGATATCATGGTTTATTTAATTCATGCTGGTTTGGACAGTGGGATGGCCTTTAAGATTATGGAAACGGTACGTAAAGGACAATGGAATAAGATTCCTGATGAACTACGGGATACGTATTTAAATGCGATGAAAGAAAACAACGTCCCTGACTGGTATATTGATTCTTGTTCTAAAATTAAATATATGTTCCCGAAAGCCCATGCGGCAGCATATGTATTAATGGCGTTGCGGGTCGCTTACTTTAAAGTTTATTTCCCAATCTTATATTACTGTGCATTTTTCTCCGTTCGGGCGGATGACTTCGACTTAGTGGCAATGTCACAAGGGAAAGAAGCTGTGAAAGCACGAATGAAAGAAATTACGGACAAAGGGATGGACGCCTCCACTAAAGAGAAAAACTTATTAACGGTTTTAGAATTATGTAATGAAATGCTGGAACGGGGCTATAAATTTGGCATGATTGATTTGTACAAATCAGATGCTGAAAATTTTGTGATTGAAGGGGATACCTTGATTGCACCTTTCCGAGCAGTGCCAAGTTTAGGCCTCAACGTAGCGAAAGCCATTGTCGCTGCGCGAGAAGAGCAACCGTTCTTGTCGAAAGAAGATTTGGCAACACGAGGCAAAGTTTCTAAAACGTTGATTGAATACATGAATGAAAATGGTGTCTTAAAAGACTTGCCAGATGAAAACCAATTATCATTATTTGATATGTTATAAAAGAAAAATCTCTTAGAAAAAGGCCGGTGAAGCAACTTATTCATCGGCCTTTTTTAGTCATCAAATAAATTAGAAAATCATTGCTAGAAGCGTTTTAATTACTTATTAAAAAGCCATCTTTATTTAATTATGTTGAGCTTGTGCATAAAAAGTAAAATGCTTATGATAAATGAAGAGCTTTATTTTTTTAATAAGAAAGGAATTGGTTATATGGACAAAAAGCAATTACGATGGTTCACCGTCGGGTTAATTGCCTTTAACATGGTCTGGGGTCTTGGAAATGTTGTGAATAATTATGCACAACAAGGGATTTCAGTGGTCACTTCATGGCTTTTGATTTTAGTTTTATATTTTATTCCCTATGCGTTAATCGTAGGACAGTTAGGTTCAACATTTAAAGACAGTAATGGTGGGGTTAGTTCGTGGGTGCAAAATACCAGTACTAAACGTCTAGCCTATTATGCAGCATGGACTTATTGGGTAGTGCACATTCCTTACTTGGCACAAAAACCACAAGCAATTTTAATTGCCTTAGGTTGGGCAGTTCAAGGGAATGGAAACTTAGTCAATACGATGCCAATTGTAACGGTATCATTTATTTCATTAATAATTTTCTTGGTTTTCTTGTTATTATCAACAAAAGGGTTAACCACCTTAAAAGTTATTGGTGGTTTAGCTGGAACCGCCATGTTTGTGATGTCTATTTTATTCATTTTATTAGCGGTAGGCGCACCATTTATTAATTCAACGGTTGAATTTGCGACGCCAAACATGTCACAAGTCAGCACCTATATTCCTAAATTTGACTTTAGTTATTTTACAACCGTATCAATGTTAGTTTTTGCGGTAGGTGGCGCTGAAAAAAATTTCTCCTTACGTAAATGCAACTAAAAATCCAGCCAAAGAGTTCCCTAAAGGAATGATTTTCCTAGCAGCAATGGTTGGTTTATCGGCTGTTTTAGGTTCATTTGCAATGGGAATGTTATTCTCAAGTGACAATATTCCTAAAGATTTAATGGCAAATGGTGCCTATAGTGCCTTCCAAAAATTAGGCGCGTATTATGGTGTCGGTAATCTCTTAATGATTGTTTATGCGTTAACGAATACAGTGGGTCAAGTGGCTGCGTTAGCCTTTTCAATTGATGCTCCACTGAAAATTCTTTTAGCTGAAGCAGATCCAGAATTTGTTCCAAGTTGGTTACGTAAACGTACGAAAAAAGGTACGTTAATTAATGGTTACTTATTAACAGGTATTTTAGTAAGTATTATTATCGCTTTACCAATGTTTGGGTTGAAGGACATGAACGAAGTGGTTAAATGGCTAACTAACTTAAATTCTGTAGTTATGCCAATGCGTTACTTATGGGTCTTCTTTGCCTATATGCTTCTAAACAAAGCATACAAACAATTTAATTCAGAATATAAATTTGTTAAAAATCCTAAAATTGGTTTTGTGTTTGGTCTTTGGTGTTTCCTATTTACAGCCTTTGCTTGTATCCTAGGAATGGTGCCTAAATTTGAGTATGCTTCAGACCCTCAAGGCTGGTTGTTCCAATTAGCTTCTAACATTGTGACACCAATCGTCTTAATTCTATTAGGAATGATTTTACCAGCAATTGCACGTCGCGAGAAAAAAGACACGATTTTGCCAATTGATTCAGCAGAATAATTGGTTACATGTCCAAGGATAAAATAGTCAGTTTAAGTATTTTACGTGAGATAAATGGTCAATAGGACTGTTTATCTCACGTTTTTTTTTCTGTCGATTTTTCTCTAAAATTTCTATTGTCTCTTAAAAATATGAGAAAATCAGAAGAATTTCTCCTGTATACTAAAAGTATCTATCATTAAAAAATGGTTATTAACGGAGAAAAAGGAAGTGAATCTCATGACTAAAACACTTGAAACACAACCAGAAGAGAAAACGGTCTTTCTTTGTAAAGAAACGAATCCAGATTTTTTAGGACGAGAAATTTATGCAGATAATGTTGAAACACCGTATAATTTTTACTTAATTCGCAAGCTTTATTTAGCGAAAGAGTATCAAAATTTAGCAGAAGGGGAACAATTTTTTGAGGCTTTATGTGAAAGTTGGGATGAATCAGAACAGTTTGAAGAGTTAATTGTTAAAAAGATTTATGTTTATGTTGAAACGGAGTTAATGTACTACACTGTTTATTTTGGAAGTTTTGAGCCGACCACTCGTGACTTACGATCCGCACTGAAGCAATGGATGTATGAAATACCAACAACTAAAAATAAAAAACAGTCCGTATGAATGAAACCAATGTGCAAGTAGTGCCGCAAGAAAATCAATTAACGGAATTAGCTGGTGAAATTGCTGTCTTACGTGAAATGTTGACACTTTTAAAAGAAAATTTAGCCTCCTTAAATGAAGCCGTTAATCAAACGAGAAATCCCGTCATTTCTAGACAAATAAAAACGATCCATTTGAAAAGAGCTTCTCCTGTAATAGCCGCAGAACAGGCATCGCTGAAAGTATCAGAGGATACTAATCTGGAACAACCAGACGTCAATCTATCGCCTGATAATCTGGAAAATCAAGAAGGTGAAACAACTGTAGCAACAAGTGAAGCAGTGCTTCCCGTTAACAAACTAGTGCTTGAAGAACCAGCGAAAGAACCAGTGTTATCTGAACCAGCGCCAATTAAAGAAGCGCTGCCAGAAAAAAAACAAGAAAACCAGCAGAGTACCGCGGCAAAACCTTTATTTACTTTTCCACAAGAAACAGAAAAAAGCTCGCTAAATTCAGTAAATAAGTCTGCCGAAAAAGAAGAGGAGCAGAAGCCAGAAAAAGAAGCTGTCTCTATGGAAAGTGAGAAAGAAAATTCATCAAGTCGGACAATTCCTGCGGACTTTCAACGACAATTGGACGAACTAGAAGAGGAAATTTATCGTCGCTTTATGAGTCGCCAGTTAGAGGATACTGATGGAAATCAAGCAGTACCGAAAATAACGATTGAAAAAAGACAGTTAGAAGCACAAATGTTTGAAGCAAAAGCATTCTCACAATCATTTAAACAAGTTCAAAAGAAAAAGGCAGGAGACGTGCGAATTTGCAATCAGTTAAGTTGTATGAAATTAGAAAAAGGATTAGATAAATTTTTAGACGAAGTTACAGAATATGTTGAAAAGCGGACACTATTTAATAAAAAGGTTCGTTGTCCGCTCCCAGTAATCAGAGAATTGGAAGGCTATGGGCAATTAAACCAGTATATGCAGAAAATCCTTGACTGTTATTAATCGTTTATTTAGGAGAAGGTAAGACAAAACCGTTCAGTTTATCAGCTTTTAAGCCTGAGATAAAAATCACTTTGGATTTTGTTTCAGGCTCTTTCTTATTATTTCTGGAAAAGATTTCAAGAGAATTTTTGAAATACTAGTGAAAATCCTATAAATTGTAGTATAATTTTCAAAGATGAATGAAAGGCGTGAAGTCATTGAAAGACAAACAAGTGTATGCAGTAGTTGACCTTGAAACGACTGGAACAGATCCTACAAGTGATCGGATTATTCAGTTTGGATGCGTTCTCGTTCAAGATGGAAAGATTATTGCGAACTTTGCGACAGATGTGAATCCCAATCAAGTAGTACCAAAACAAATTCAAAGTTTAACGGGGATTAGTAATACGCAAGTTCAAAAAGCGCCTTATTTTGAAGATGTAGCACATACAATTTATCATTATCTGGAAGATACTATTTTTGTGGCGCATAACGTCCACTTTGATTATAATTTTTTAGCTCGTGAACTGGTACGGTGTGGCACGCCGCCACTTACTATTCCAGCCATTGATACAGTGGAATTGGCACAGATTTTTTTACCGACAGAAAAAAGTTTCCGTTTAAGTGATTTGTCGGAAAGCTTAGGTTTGTCTCATGAGAATCCCCATCAAGCAGATAGTGATGCGCAGGTTACAGCCGAACTTTTGTTATTAATTCAAGAAAAAATGAAATCTTTACCATTAGTCACTATGGAAAAAATTGCGGAATTAAGTCAACAGACAGCGCGGGAAACCAGTACTTTTATTCAACAAACGTATGAACAAATGAAAAAACAAGTCACACCATTAAATCCAGCTTATCAAGTGGTCAGTGGCATTGCTTTACGCAAAAAAAGAAGTTCCTCTTTTTGAAGAAACGTTCTATCAGACTAGTACGTATCCCAAAACTAAAAAAGCCAAAGAAAAACTGTTTGGCGAACGTTTCGCTTATCGTGCGGAACAGAGTCGGATGATGAATTTAGTCTATGATCATTTTACAGAAGGAACGACAAAAGATTTATTTATTGAAGCGGCGACTGGAACGGGAAAAACATTAGGCTATCTGTTGCCGATGAGCTATTTAGCAACGCCAGAAAAACCAGTCATCATTTCAACAGTTTCGATTGTTTTACAAAATCAATTAGTGGAAAAAGATTTACCATTAGCCAATCAAATCTGCCAAGGGAAATTACGAGGCATTGTTATTAAAAGCCATCGACACTATCTTGATTTACAACGCTTTAAGGCAACGTTGAATCAGCCAACTCCGCAAAAACAATACGCTCTTTATCAAATGGGCGTTCTCGTCTGGTTGCTAGAAACAGAAACGGGCGATTTAGATGAACTACAATTGACGAATTTAAATCATTTATTCTGGAAAGAAGTTACACATCGCGGATTGGATTTTCTTTCAAAAAAAGATGAACTTTATGAAGTTGACTTTTTAAGACATCTGTATAAAAAAGTCGCTCAAAGTAACGTGTTGATTGTTAATCATGCATTTTTGGCGCAAGAGTCGCTAAGAAAACAACCGTTATTACCTGAAAGTCCGTGGCTAATTATTGATGAAGCACATCATTTACCAGACATCGCTAGTCGGATGGCAAGCGAACGAGTAAACAGTGTGATACTAAAAAAACAAGTCACGCATTTTATTGAAAAAGAACAACTTTTTGTTGCTTTACAGCAAATTTTTCAACAGTTTTCTGAAGAGCAGCGGCTTGTAAAAATTTATCAGCAAGGTTTACTGGATTTTGTGGATGAATGGCAAGATTTTCTTTTTGAACTGCATCGTTTATTTAGTAAAACGCAGAAGCGAATAGACCATCAGGAGTTGCTTTTAACCAAAGAACGTATTGATTATTTATCTGCTGCGGGAGAAAAACATAGTCAAACGCTCCAGCTTTTACTGCAGGAGCTGTTGACTATTCAAAGTAAGTTACAGCAAACAATTATGAGTCAGTTGGAAACCTTTAGTTTGGCTGATCGCATCGTTTTTGTTCGCTTGTTTCAATTTTTTGATGAAATTGAACGTATTCATCACTGTTTTACCATTTATCTTGATGATTGGCGTCCACGTTGGGTAAAAGAATATTTACCACAAAATGAAGACCATGGCTTGATTGAAATTCATGACTTAGAAGCTAGTTTGCTTCCTGAAACAAAGTGGTATCCGCGGTATGAACGAATTATTTATACAAGCGGCACATTGAAGTTTGGCAACAATAAAAAGTATTTACCGCAACGGTTAGGTTTAACAGAGGTGACGTTCAAAACCCTGCCAACGCCATATAACTATGCAGAAAATGCGCGAGTCTATGTACCGGAAGAAGCAGTAGCCATTCAAAATGCCTCTTCCTATGAAATGGGTCAATACATTTCAGATACCATTGAAAAATTGATGGCGCAAGAGGAACGTTCGATGTTGGTTCTTTTTACTTCGCATGAATTATTGTCCACCGTGTATCATCAAGTCCAGCCGAGATTATTGGAAAAAGGACAAGAGGTCCTCGCCCAAGGGATTAGCGGCAGTCGTGAAAAAATTCTTAAACGGTTCTCTAATGGAAAACCAAATGTCTTGCTAGGAGCCGATAGCTTTTGGGAAGGTGTGGACTTACCAGGAACAGCTTTACAGTTATTGATAGTCACGCGTTTACCTTTTGAAAACCCGAAACGACCACTTGTGCAAGCAAAATATGCGTATTTAGAAGCAGAAGGGATACAACCATTTGCTCAAGAAGCGGTACCGAAAGCAGCCTTACGTTTGCGACAAGCACTGGGCCGTTTAATCCGTTCTGAAGAAGACAGAGGGGCATTGCTGATTCTGGATCGTCGTTTAGTCACTGCAAAATATGGCAAACGATTAATCAAAGCGTTTCCTAAGGGACTCTCAGTAAAAGAAGCGCCCATGCCTGAAATTTTAGAAGAATTAAAGGAATTTTTAAACAAATAATCGATTATTTTTAGGTCATATTTGTGAAAGGCCGCTATTTTTCTGCTATAATAAGACCCAGTAAGTTTAGAGAGGATGGAAGGATTTTTGGAGGAATTAGAAGAAAAGAAAGAGAAGAAACGGATTACTGTCCTTTTAACCCTATTGGCAATCCTTTTAGCAATTCTTGTAACAATAATTATCTTTTTTGTACGAACCAATCAACCAATGGCTCAAGCCAAAAAAGAAGCAACCGCAATTGCCAAAACTTCTGCTAATTTAGAAACAGTTGATAAATTTTACTGGTTTACACGCAAAAATACGTATTTTACTTTAACCGGCAAAAATGATAAAGGCACAGAGATTGTCGTGATTGTCCCTAAATCGGGAGAAAAAGTCACGGTCTTAAATCAAAAAGATGGTCAAACTGAACAACAAATAACAGACATTGTTGCTAAAGCCCATCCCGATGAATCGGTGATGAAAGCTACGTTAGGGCTTTATGATAAGCGCCCTGCATGGGAAGTGGTCACCGAAAATGATCAAGGAGTACTAACATATTATCTTATGAGCTTTGATAAAGGCGAAGAGATCAACGTTGTCAAAGATATTTAATTTAGATAGGTTTTGATGAAAGTGGGAGTGAAAGGTGTATGAACGTATCAAATCGAGCACAGCAATTGACTCCTTCTGTTACATTAGCAGCTGCCGCCAAGGCGAAAGCATTAAAAGCAAAAGGTGTAGATGTTTTAAGCTTAACGGTTGGGGAACCAGATTTTGTAACCCCGAAAAATATTCAAAAAGCAGCAATTGCTTCAATTGAGGATGGAAGAGCAAGTTATTACACACCTTCTGGCGGCATTCCTGAATTAAAGCAAGCAATTGTCTCTTATGTGGAACGAGAATATCAACTTCGTTATCAACCCAAGCAAGTTATTGTGACAGATGGTGCCAAATATGCGCTGTATCTATTATTTCAAGCCATTTTGAACGTTGGGGACGAAGTGATTATCCCTGTCCCTTATTGGGTAAGTTATGGTGAACAAGTCAAATTAGCAGAAGGCAAGCCAGTATTTGTATCAAGCACGCAAGAGCAATCATTTAAAGTGTCAGTCGCACAATTAGAAGCTGTACGAACGGACAAAACAAAAGCAATCATTTTAAATTCACCATCTAACCCAACTGGTGTTATTTATACGGAAGAAGAATTACGCCAAATTGGTGAATGGGCAGTTGCTCATAATATCCTCATTATTGCAGATGATATTTATGGTCGTTTGGTGTACAATGGACATCGGTTCACACCAATTGCAACCATCTCAGAAGCAATTCGTCAACAGACAATCATTATTAATGGTGTTTCCAAAACATATGCAATGACAGGCTGGCGCATTGGTTTTGCAGTCGGTGATGAAAAAATTATTCAAGCAATGACACAACTCGCTTCACAATCCACCAGTAATCCAGTCGCAGTTAGCCAATATGCGGCAATTGAGGCTTTAACAGGTGAACAGTCGACAGTTGAAGACATGCGTCAGGCCTTTGAAAAACGCCTGAATCATATCTATCCAAAAGTAGCAGCTTTGCCAGGTGTTTCGCTAATAAAACCTGAAGGCGCCTTTTTATCTATTCCCGAATGTCAAAAAAACGTTAGAAATTTGTGGGTATGATAACGTGACTAACTGGGTGGAAGATTTATTACAAGAAGCGCATGTTGCTCTGGTAACGGGAGAGGGCTTTGGTGCACCAGAACATGTGCGGATGAGCTATGCGACAGATTTAATGACGTTAGAAAAAGCGATTGAGCGAATGAATGACTTTATAGAAAAGAAACGAATTCAGCACAACGCCTAAAAGAATAAACTAAGAAATGAACGGAGAGACAAACGTGGAACAAATTCAAATTATTGATTCAAACAAACATGTTGGAGAAACAGTAAAAATTGGCGCTTGGATTGCTAACAAACGCTCAAGCGGGAAAATTGCCTTTTTACAATTACGTGACGGGACAGCCTTTTTCCAAGGTGTCGTGTTCAAACCAAACTTCATTGAAGCCTTTGGTGAAGAAGCTGGTACAGAAAAATTCCAAGAAATTAAACATTTATCACAAGAAACAGCAGTCATGGTTACTGGTGTTATCAAAGAAGATAGCCGTTCTAAATTCGGCTATGAAATGGATATCACTGATTTAGAAGTCGTTGGCGCTTCAGAAGATTACCCAATTACGCCGAAAGAACACGGCACAGATTTCTTAATGGATCATCGTCATTTATGGTTACGTTCAAGCAAACAACATGCGATCATGTTAGTTCGTAACGAAATTATTCGTGCTACTTACGAGTTCTTTAACGAACAAGGATTCATTAAAATTGATAGCCCAATTTTAACAGGCTCAGCACCAGAAGGCACAACAGAATTATTTGAAACAGATTACTTCGGACAACCAGCATTCTTATCACAAACAGGTCAATTATATGCAGAAGCTGGTGCGATGGCATTTGGAAAAGTCTTTACTTTTGGACCAACTTTCCGTGCGGAAAAATCCAAAACTCGTCGTCACTTAACGGAATTCTGGATGATTGAACCAGAAATGGCATACACAACTCATGAAGAATCACTAGATATTCAAGAAGCCTACGTAAAACATTTAATTAAATCGGTATTGAAAAATCAACAATATCCATTGGATGTTTTAGAACGTGATACAGCGTTACTGGAAAAATATGTTTCGGAGCCATTCAAACGTATTACTTACGATGATGCGATTGAGTTATTACAAAAAGAAGAAGCAAACAATGATTATGATCACATTGAATGGGGCGAAGACTTTGGTAGCCCACATGAAACCTTTATTTCAAATTACTATGGCGTTCCAACATTCATTTTAAATTATCCAAAAGCAATTAAAGCCTTCTATATGAAACCACATCCAACACGTGAAGATGTTGTAATTTGTGCCGATTTAATTGCACCAGAAGGTTATGGTGAAATTATCGGTGGTTCAGAGCGTGCAACTGATTATGATTATTTGAAAGAAAAAGTAGCTGAGTTTGGCTTATCAGAAGAAGAGTACAGCTGGTATTTAGATTTACGTAAATACGGTTCTGTGCCACATTCTGGCTTCGGATTAGGTTTAGAACGTGCTGTTACGTTCATTACTGGTAATGAACACATTCGTGAAGCGATTCCGTTCCCACGTATGTTAAACCGTATTTATCCATAGAGAACAAATAAAAAAGAGAACTTCAGCAAAAGCCGAAGTTCTTTTTTTAATTCTGCCATAATTTTTTGCATCTGGTCCAAAATATCAATGACTTTCTGTCGTGAAAAAATAAGGAGCGGTTGGGTTGTGTACCTTTGATTGCTTCAACCATATTGTAGATTTCATAATTCATGGCTTCAGCTGAGTACCCAGAAACGATGGTCTCAACCGTACCGTCATTGTAGTGAACAATCGCTTCATCTGCACGTGGATAATCTGTAATGGTAATATAGGCATCTTCAAAAGCAACAATTCCTTGCTTTGGCATTTTTGCTTGGAATGTTAATGAAATAGTAGCCAACTCATTTTCTTTATTCCGAAGCAATGTCACCGATTGTTCATCAACGCCAGTAGAGAAGGGAACCATGCTAGAAGCTAAAACGTCTGGCTGTGAGCTGAGAAACCAACGAGCAAACGAAACCGCATAAGTACCAATATCTAACAATGCGCCGCCTGCTAAGTCAGGATTAAAAAAGCGATTTTTAGGATCGGGTTCTTTGTAACTTCCAAATGGTGCTTGAATCATTTTTAACTGACCAAATTTGCCAGCATCCATCAAGCGACGTAATTCGTCGTATAGTGGCATGTTAAAAATAGTCATGGCTTCTGCTAAAATAAGGTCATTTTTTTCTGCAACTGCCAAGGCTTGTTTTAATTCTGCCGCGTTCATCGTAATAGCTTTTTCACACAACACATGTTTTCCGGCCTGGAGCGCTTTTAAAATGTGTTCAGCATGTTGTTTATTTGGCACTGCTATATAAACAACATCGATTGTTTCATCTGCTAGCAATTCTTCATAAGAACCATAGGCTTTAGGGATTGAATAATCAGCGGCAAATTGTTCTGCTTTAGTCAATGTCCGTGAAGCAACAGCTGCAAGTTGGCTAGTTTCTTGTTTAAACGTTGAAGCAAATTCGTGGGCAATTCCACCTAATCCTACGATGCCCCATTGATATAATTTTTTTGTCAAAAGAAGTCCTCCTAATCTATGCAATTTCTTCAAATCTTCTTCATTATTTATTATACTGTAAACAAGAGAAATTAGAAAACAAGGACAATTTTGTAAATATGATAAAATCCAGAGATAAAAAGATGCTTTTTTTAGAGAATTTCAGTAAAATAGAAAATGGAGGCGAATGATTATGCATCAAGTTTATGTAGATATTATTGTTGACGCAATTATTGAACAGTATCAAACAGAAGAAAATTTTTACTCCGCTTATCAAATTCAAGCAGCCGATTGGCAAGCTTGGAAAGAAGGCCAATTTGGTTTGGACAATGAAGTCATGCAAAAAATTAAGAATTTGTTTACGGATTATGAGTGGATGCTGACTCAAAAAATACTCCGCCAAACCATCTTATTTCCGGAAAAACGTAACCTAGCTGTTTCGGAATATAAACGGTTAAAAACAACAATTGCCAAAAAATGGCTACAATCTGATTTGGGCGTTGTAGAATTAATTCCTAACAATAAACAAGAACAAGAAATTGCTGCTGGTTATATTGATTTGAAAGTGACGCTGGCCTATGGTGAATGGGGTTTTGATGATATTATTACATTCCGGTTACCAGCTACGATTCAACGACAATTGGAAGGTTCAAAAGTTGAATTATTAGATTGGGTCAATGAAAATCTGATGGATACTTACGTAGGTGAATAACGAATAGGAAGGATGGTCTTTTGAAATACACAATTGCTGGGATTTTATCTGTGATTATTATGTTTGGTGCGGTAATTTTTGTCTTTTTTGGCAAAAAGCCAGTTGAAGAATCTGTTCACACATCAACTGAAACAACAGTGAAATCATCCACTAAAATTTCTGAAAGTAGTACAGTTTCTTCAACTGCTACCACTGAATCAAGTACTGAAATCACGAGCGTAAGCAGTGATGAAAGTTGATAATTTTCTGTGAAAATGATACAATTATTCGGTTATAGTAACAAATGAAATCAATCACGAAAGTGAAAGATAGTGAAACATTTTATCGGAAAATAAAAGATGAAGTGGGGAATTAATGAAGTGAGCAACTATCAGAAAAAAAGAAAAAAGCAGCTGAATTTGCCAAAGTTATTCTTAGGCGTAGTTGTCGTCGGTTTGGCCTTTGTCTTTTCGTTATCTGTCCTTTCTGATTCAGATAAGGGACAAAGCGAGTCAGTCAATCGCCAAAATGAAAACATCTCAAAAGAAGAATTTGTTGCTGAAATCACACCGTATGCACGTGAATTACAAGAATCTTACGGGGTATTACCAAGTATTATTATGGGACAAGCAGTTTTAGAATCAAATTTTGGACAAAGTCAATTAGCATCGAAATATAACAATCTTTTTGGGATTAAAGCATATGGCAATCAACCAAAAGTCAATTTAGAAACAAAAGAGTATGTCAATGAGGTCTGGATTACGATTCAGGGTGATTTTCGAGTTTATGACAATTGGGAAGAATCCATGCGAGATCATACCAAGTTATTTGTTGATGGGGTCGATTGGGATCCAAATTTATATGAAAAAGTCTTGTTAGCCAAAAATTATAAAGAGGCTGCACAAGCGCTTCAAGATGCTGGATACGCAACGGATCCTACATACGCTGATAAGATCATTCATGTAATTGAAGAATACAATTTAAATAAATACGACCGTTAAGCATGGAGGAACGATGACAATGAGCGAAAAGTGGATTCCAGAAATTATGACGCCGCTGAAACAAGATATTGTAAAAATGCCAGAGATTATTCGGCAAGCCAGTGGCATTAAAATTTTTGGCCGTAAAATAAAATCAATTATTTTTACGACAGATATTGCGATTATCCGCAATACGGATGCACAGGCAGTGATTGCTGTATATCCTTTTACACCGCATCCAGCGATTACAAAAGGCATTATTGAAGCAGCGGATATTCCTGTCTTTTCAGGAGTCGGCGGCGGTTTAACGCAAGGCATGCGTTCTGCTTATATGAGTTTATTTGCAGAAGCACAAGGCTCAATGGGTGTCGTTTTGAATGGTCCTACACCAATTGAAACAATTAAAATGGTGGATGAAGCAATCGATATTCCTATTATCAGTACAGTAACTTCTATTCATACACCAATTGATGAAAAACTTGCGGCTGGCGTGGATATGATTAATATCAGTGCAGGAAAAGACACTGCAGCCACCGTACGCTATTTCCGTGGCAAGTATCCAGAATTACCGATTATTGCAACAGGAGGACCAACTGAATCGAGTATTCATGAAACCATTATCGCCGGAGCGAATGCTATTACATATACGCCCCCTAGTAACGGTGAATTATTCAGCAAAAAAATGAAAAAATATCGTGAACAAGAAAAAGCAACCGATGAAGAATAAAAAACGCTTTGGCAGTCTATCCT
>OIEK01000092.1_pt1 | contig 52355 bp, 36 predicted proteins | sample 1581821 | NCBI WGS metagenome assembly OIEK01 (sample SAMN03281017, study PRJEB24777) | human gut metagenome | isolation source: fecal sample PR221 from 1 month old male Chinese infant, caesarean... | reverse complement strand
AAGATTGATAGAAGCAAGCTTCCATCGCTCTTCGTTCGACTTGCATGTGTTAAGCACGCCGCCAGCGTTCGTCCTGAGCCAGGATCAAACTCTCCAAGATATCTTGAAGCTATTTGAATAGCTCATTATTTGTTGTCGTTACATTGAAGTAACTTTGAATTATGGTTGGTTTTGACTATGTCAAAACCCGCACTCTGGCATATGTTCAATCATTTTGATTGATTACCTATCATTGTTCAGTTTTCAAAGATCTATACCAGTCAAACCAGATTTTATCTAGCTTTGAAGCACTTTTATTAAAGTGTTTCGTCAACCGGCGACTAGATTAGAATAACATGTTGTCACTTTCATGTCAACATCTTTTTATAATCTTTTTTAGAATTTTGTAATTTCTGTTTTAACCAGGAATTACGTTTTTATTCTAAAACGATTATCAACAAACATATATTTTATCTAGTGTTTGCTAACTAATAAACAGTCGCTTCGAACGACTGTATAGCTATTATAGTACAAAGAGCCGAGGGGCGCAACCCCTAATTTTAAAATTTTGCAAACTTTTTTTGAATTAGCTTATATGGTATAAACAAGTACAATACATACTATATACAGTAGTTATCAATAATATAGATGATCAACTGTACTCTATGAATCTATCAGTGCTACTACTTAATCATTTATATTGTTTTATTTCTATTATAGTTACCAACAATCTTCTATTCTTTATTTATATTACGTAACTCTTATTAGAAGCATAATCAACAGCATCTATAAGAGTTCTAGTAAAGCTATAGATTTCAGATAGTTTAACTATAGATACCTTAGCAGTTATGCTTTAGAAACCTTAATACTTAATAGCGCTTATATCTTAACACTTAATAATATATATCTCGGATAGCTTAATACTTTAGATAGCCTATATAGATACATAAAGCACAAATTCCCCTTTACACGTAATAACCCTTTAATTATTTACAGGCAATTATCCTTTAATAGTATATATATAATAAAAATAACGCCATCCAAACGGATGACGTTGTTTAATAAGGATTTGTGTTCCCTAGTCGGGGGTCCAGGGTACGTGTTAGGGGCCCTTATAAACCCAATATAAGGACCATTGTGTTTTGTAGATATACGGATATATGGCGGACATATATCCGTATACCACATGTATTAGAGATCAACTAAGCCTTTAAGACGAGAGAAGGCAAAGGCTTTTTGATATCTATATCAATATAGATATCAATTATTATTGAATCGCTCTATGCAAGTCAACTTTATTGTAGTAGTTACTACCCACTGGTTCGTTAATTGCTTTACGAAGGTCTACTACGTGCTCATCAGCAGCAGTTGGTTCTTCGCTCGCTTTATTTTTAACAGTTTGTTTAGCCGCGAACCAAATTGTTTCGTTCATGTAATGACGAAGTTCTTCGTTAGATACATGTTCTTGCTCTTGAGCAAGAATATCCAAGATTGTATCTTCTAATACTTGTGCTTCGTCGTCAGTCATAGGACCGCCAACTTGTTTTTGTTTTTGTACAACTTCGTTAACACGATCTACCATACCGCGCAATACATTGAATCCATAGCTATTTACAAAGCCATCTTTTTCGTTGTATTTAGGCATTTCAAAGTATTCGTATTCGTTTTTGTTGCGGCTTTCACCGTTCCAGTTCAAAGCTGTTTCAAAGCCATGTACGCGACCAAGGGAGTGCGTACGGAAGTAATCAGCATAGTTATGTTTATCTTTGGAATGTAACCAGATTTTGTCTGCTTTAGTTAATTGCTCATGATTGTCGCGTTTAGCTTCTGCTAAAGCGATTTTTTGTTCAGCATTTTCCCATGCTTTCACATAATCATGAAGGGATTGTACTACTTGTGGGCTAGCCACAGGTACCAATACAACATTGCTCAAACCAGGTGCGAATACAGGGTTAGGCAAGATCAAGTTGTCATCATATGTTGGTGCGCTTGCTGCGTGACCAGTGATGGATGCTGCGCTCATTAAAAGTGCTGCTGTGAAAGCAAGCATTGTAGATTTTTTCATATCTATTCCTCTTTTCATAGTCGAATTAATGTGCTGGTTCAGGGCTCCCGAAGGAACCCTTACCAGTTGTATCCATTTGCTAACTAGGATTCCTAGTTTTTCTGAAAGTATAACTAAGTCATAAGACCTAATTACTCGAACACGCCTTAGGATGGGCGCCCCTAGAAGGGGCTTTCACCATCACAGGAGACATATTACATACCCATTTTCGCCATCATTGCAGCCATTTGAGCTTTCAATACTTCTACTTCACTTTGTAGACCAGCGTTTTGAGCTTTAATTTGTTCGTTTTCATATTTCAAGTCAGATACTTCACCTTTTAATCCGGCGTTTTGAGCTTTCATTGCTGCCATTTCAGTTTGAACTGCATATGCAGAGCTGATAGGGCCTTTGCGGTAGCGATCTGCTACAGCTGCTTCAGCATCTCTGTTACCAACTTTCCAAGTTACACCAGCGTTTGCCATCAAGTGGCTAGAACCGCCAGCCCAGGACAAGCCGCCATGGAACATTGTGGACTCGTTTTTGTAATGAGCTACGCCCACTGCAATCGCGGAGTTACCACGGTAGTTACCGTAACCAGCCATGATTTGAGTTGGTTCCAATGGATCATATTGCATAGGTTTCAATGCGGACAACGCTGCACCTTGAGCACCTACACGACCCACTTCTTCAGTTAATTTATCAACGCGAGGGTCAACTGCACCTTTTACGGAAAGGTCATAGTTTAAGCCACCATCAGCAGTTTCAGTTTTCTTCAATACTACGGATTGGTCATCAGATGTCAATGTAGTACGAGAATCTTTCAACTGTTTAACGTTTACTGCATCTGTATCATTAGTGCCACGTTGAACATTAGTGATTTTGTTACCACCCATGTTGAAGTTGCCACCAGTGATATTTACAGTATCTCCACCGAAGGATAATTTCGGACCATTGGAGTTGTTAGAGATGGAAGTGATGTTAGTGAGGTCGCCTTTCACGTCGAAGGATACTTTACCGTTCGCATCAGTGTGAGCAGTAGTATTTACGCCGTTAGAGAAGTCTAAACCATCAGATAACATTACTGTTCTAGCGTTGCCACCATTTTCTTTGTAAGTCAATGGAATTTGTTTAGCTGCTTCCTTACCATTGAAGTTAACTTGGTAGTTAGTTGTATGGTTAGTAGCATTTGGTTGAACGTCTACAGTGATCGCTTTTTTGTCACCTGTTACAGTAACAGCTTCACGAGCTGCGTCTTTAACGTCATTTTTATCTACAGATACTTCGTATGTTGCACCAGCTGCACCGAATGTATCGCCAGCTTTAGGAGCTACTTTAGCAATGTTATTAGCATCATCTTTAGCTTGTACTTTTTCAGTAGATTTTTTAGCTGCTTCTTGTTGAACAAGTTTCAATTGTTCTTCAGTTGCTGCACGACCTTTAGTTGCGAAGTCAGCGGAATCAAGAGTTTTGTTAGTTAAGCCAGTGATGTCACCAGTTTTACCATCAAGCTTGATTGTGTTGTCGCCAGCTACGTTAACTACTTGGTCACCTTTGAATTCTAATTTGCCATCCCCTTCTTTGTTAGTGATGGAAGTGATTTTGTTCAAATCGCCTTCAACATTAACTTTGTAAGGATTGTTTTTAGAACCATCGCCAGTTACTTTAGTATTTTGACCATCAGTAAGGTTAGTTTTAGCTGCTTTCAATTGACGTACGTTAACCGCATCAGTATCGTTTACACCGTCGTCAACGTTAGTAATTTGTTTATTACCAGCATTGATACCGTCTTTAGTTACGGATGGGCCATTGTTAATTACCAAGCCACCATCAGTGATCTTAGTATCGCCAATTGTTACGGAACCTTTATCAGTAAGGTCGATTTTGTTGTTCAATGCAAATTCTACTTTAGCTCCGTCAGCAGTATTAGTTTGTTTAACACTAAGGTTGTTACCGCCGGAGAATTCAACAGTTTTACCATCAGTAATACTCTTAGCTGCTGTTTCAGAATCAGCAGTAGTATTACCAGTAGATTTAACGTTGAAGCTGTTCATTGTACCAAGGCCAGCACCGCTAATTGTCATTTCGCCATTAGCAGATTTAGATACTGTGATACCGTCAGCACCTTTAACATTTACTTTACCGCCATTAGCTGGAACATCTGTGCCATTAGCTTGGATTGTCCAGATATCGTCAGTGTTAGCGAATGTTTTGTCGCCGTATTTAATGCGGTCGCCATCTTTCTTAATTGTTGTGTAATTATCAGGTGTGCCTAAGTGGATTTCCTTAGTTTGGATAGAGTCGATGCCTTTGATGTTTTTATTCAAGCGAATGTTCAAAGTATCGTTACCATCAGCAGTTACAGCGATGTTACCTGCAGCAGATTCAAATGTTTTTTCTTGCTCTTCAGTAACGCCTTCACCTTTAACTTTAACTGTGGAGTTAAGTTTGTTTTTATTTACAACGCTTTCGTTGTTACCAGTGAATTTCAAGCCGTCATCAGTAGTAGCAACTTCGTGTTTGTTGTTGTTGCTATCTTCGTAAACGATACGAGTCATACCGTTAGTACCATTTTTACCGTCTACACCGTCTTGACCGTTAGCACCTTTGAAAGTAAGACCATCTTTACCGTCTTTACCATTCAAGCCGATAGAGCCGTCTTTACCATTGATAACAACAGCAGAGCCGTCTTTACCGTTAACTCCGATGGAGCCGTCTTTGCCGTCAGCGCCCTTCTTACCAAGCACTAGATCGTCATTTACGTTAACTTTGTATGGATTATTAGCGGAACCATCGCCTTCAACGGTCGTATTTTTACCGTCTTTAAGGATAGTTTTACCTGCAGCGATAGCGTCTTTCAATTGACCAAAGTTAACTGCATCCGTATTGTCAGTACCAGCCGCTACATTAGTAATCTTCTTACTGCCTGCATCGATGCCGTCCTTAACAATCTTAGGACCGCCATTGATAGTCAAACCATCAGTGTTCATAACAGTATTACCGGTAGTTACGCTAGTTAAATTTTTCAATTCTTTTGACAATTTAACATTAAGCGCACCATTTGCAGATACTACGCCAATATTGTCATCAGACAATTTATTTGCATCAGCACCACCTTTGATATCTAACTGTTCGCCTAATTGTTTATTGATAACAGTTGTATCATCGCCCTTGAAGTTCAAGCCTTTTGCAATGGTGTTATTGATGTTTGTAATATCGGTTTTGTTATTTTTACACCGTCACTAACATGTTTCAATTGGTCTTCTGTTGCCGCTTGACCATGTACAACTGTAGGGTTATCGATATCCCATGTACGGTTAGTCAATTCGTTTACCGTACCTGCGCCGGTTATTTTAACTGTTCCGGCCTTAATATCACCTGTTGCACCGTTAATAGTCACCTTATCTCCGGCCGTAATCGTACCGGTAGTGCCATCTATAACAACTTTCTTATCAGCATCTGAACCAAGAGTAACCTTATCACCTAATCCAACTGTATATTCTTTACCACCAGCAGCGTTAACGCCTTCTGTAACGGTTACGTTAGCATCTTTAGCTTTTACGGTTGTCGCTTTGGATGTACCGCCAATAGCAGCATTTAATTGATCCACATTGACAGCATCCGTTCCAGCAGTACCAGGTGCTACGTTAGTAATTTTTTGACCACCCGCATTCAAACCGTCTTTATTGACATAAGTTTTTCCGTTGATAGTCAAGCTACCGTTAGGGCCTAGGTTAACATCTTTTTTAAGCTTAACATTTAGTTGAGCGCCATCAGATATTACACCGATATTGTTATCTGTCAAGTCCGCAGAAGCACCACCCTTAATGGATAACTTCTCGCCCAATTGCTTGTTGATGTCTGCACCGGTATCACCAGCGAAGTTCAAACCTTTCGCAATGGTATTGTTTATATTTGTGATATTTGTTGTATTGGTATCTTGTTGCGCTTTGGATGCGATATCTGTCAATGTAACTTGTTTCTTATCGCCTTTATCATTAGCTACAGTCAATACCATGTTGCCGTCGCTGTCAGCTTTATATTTACCTTGGCTATTTGGCTCAGGGTTTGCTACCAAACGATAGTCACCTTTTGCCACTTCGGTAAATACATTGCTCAAATCGACATTAACTTTACCTGTATCATTACGTTCCAATGTCAACGTTTTACCGTCATTGGATACGCTGCCGCTTGTAACAAAGTTATTTTTAAGACCTGTCACATTAGCGGTCAAACCGTTTGTACCGGTTAGATTTGCAGTGCCGTCACCATTAGCTTGGTACGTTGCAGTACCGCCGGTTACGTATTTGTCTTTTGCAGTAACGATGCGGTTGATATCGCCGATATTAGCGCCGTTTGTAATGACATCTCCGCCGCTGGCAACGTTTGTGATTTGTTTGTTGCCCGCATCAATACCGTCTTTTACGATTTTCGGACCTCCGGTGATAGTCACACCATCAGTGTTCATTACGGTATTGCCGGTCGTTACACTAGTCAAGCCTTGTAGTTCTTTAGCCAATTTAACATTTAGTGTATTAGATCCATTGGATACTACACCGATATTGTTATCACTCAATTTAGATACATCAGCCACGCCACCAACAACATTAGTTTGCGCGCCTAATCTTTGAGTAAATTTATTATCATTAGCCCCTGCAGCCTTTACATCACCTGCATACACTACGCCTTTATTTACTTCCGTATTTACCGCATATAGTTGGCTGCCGTTGACAGCATCCGTAGATGTAGCGGAAAGGCGACCTGCCGCAACATTGGTAATAGTACGTTCCGCGCCTGCCTTACCTACACTTACCGTAGAACCAGGGTTAGCACCTGCAAAATTATGTACTTCGCCATTGATCATTTCAGATGCTGTACCAACCGCTGCTGCAGTTTCAGATCCGGCACCGATAGCCACGGCATTTTCATTCGCCACGTTTGCTTCATTACCGATAGCTACGCCATTCTTTACTGATACATTAGCCTTGTTACCTATCGCCGTACCATTTAGGCCCGTAACGGAGGTCGAAGACCCTATCGCAGTACCATCCACTGCACTAACTAAAGAAAGTCTACCGAGAGACGTTGCCCCTATAGCTCTTGCTCTAGCTTGATTACCGATAGCCGTGGCTTGCCCCTTTGTCGCCTCTGCCCAAGTACCAATCGCTACAGTGCTATCTTCCTGAGCCGTCGCATTCGTACCCATAGCGATAGACCACTGACCTGTCGCCTTTGAGCTTCCACCGATTGCATAAGCATAATTATTCCAAGCTTTTGAGTTATTCCCCACCGCAAAGGAACCTTCTCCCGTAGCCTCAGAGAGGCTACCAACAGCAATAGCATGCTTATTTTTCGCCTTGGCGCCGCCACCGATGGCAGCAGCATACTCTCCACTAGACTCAGCCTTTGAACCGATGGCAACCGCATTTTCCTGTGACGCATTGGCGATAGCACCTAAGGCAACCGCGTTTTTAGCATTAGCCATCGAGTCCCCACCGACAGCCATCGCATATTCTGCTAAAGACTTAGCAGTCGCACCAACAGCAACCGCATTTTCTGCTCTCGCTTCAGACCAAGGACCAATCGCTGCCGCATTTTTAGCGGTAGCATGTGATCCGCCACCTACGGCGGTAGAATATGCTCCTGTAGACTCACTATGTGCTCCTAACGACAAAGCGACCGTGCCACTCGCCTGAGCATAACCACCAAGCGCCACATTGTGCTGATCGGTTCCACTATAGGCTCCATTACCCCAGGCTACACCTGCCCCTGTTCCGGCAGGATTTACCGCTTGAGCAACATTTAGTGGCGGTGCTACGCTCCCCACTAATGCAAGTGCACATAAAAGAGTGCTCACACCTGTGCCGGTGCTTCCGTTGATCTTGCCACGATTGTTAGCGATTTCCGAAACAACCACATAACAGTTTTTCACCCGACTCCAAATAACTTTGTAAATCCGATTCATAACTTCCCTCCTAAATTCCTCCTGTTACACTAAAATTACGCTCTCTATATTGAAGTAAAAGATATATACCCTCTGTAAAAAACACCTTTTTAAAAACAGGCGAGTATTCATCTTAATAATCATTATCACATCATTATAGTAATAATTCAAGAATCGCTAAATCTTGATTATTATGTAATGTATTTGCAGTGCCAGGAAACAAAAACAAGACTACTTTGATTTATTATAGTTATAAAGATAAACGATTTAAAACAAAGCAGACCTTTCTAAATATTATTATAACAAAAAATAAAATATCTGAAAATAGTTATAAAATTATAATCAGAACCACCCGTAAAACGGGTGGTTTGCTCACGGGCTATAAGCCCGTATTACTAGGCCAGCGTCTAAAGGCGCTGGCTTTCACTACGTTCAAGCCACATAGCCATTGACTCGTAACGGTCCCCTTAAAGGGGATATGTATTACTTGCTACCCTTAAAAGGGTCCTCATATTCTTTTACACTAAGTTTATCTTTCGTTGCCGCACCCGCATAGCGGGTGGTTTTATGATTCGCGACTACGTCTCGAGCCAGTCTAAAGACAATAATAAAAGTGCTAAGGCGATACCAAAATGATACCCCTTAGCACTTAATTAAAAAGTATGAATATAGTTCAGTCACTATGAGAATTACTATACAAGCTATTATATGACTTGCTATTCGAGTAAACTTTCAACCATATTAGCCAAGAGCTTCCTCTGTGTTGATAGCTTTGCGAAGATTAACTACACGATCCCCTTCAGCTGCCAGTTCATTTGTTTGTTGAACAACTTTCACACGATTATTCCCATCTTTCATAGATTGTTTCAAACTGAAAATAACCATTTCATTCATATAAAAGCGCAATTCATCATTTTTAATTTCGGCAGTATTACGATCCAAGATATCGATGATTTCTTGTGCATAATCCATTCTACCCGCTTCAGATACCGTAGTATGTGATTCAAAGAACTTTTTATAGTCATTATACAAACGATCTAAAGCCACGCGTGCATAGCTGTCTTCTTTATAGCGATGACTCACGATGTACCAGCTGCGGCGGACATTCATATAATAAAGCGCATTATTACTATAACGTTCTTGCCCGGACACAACATTGGTATCGTCTTTGATAAGCTTACCGGCTTGATTCAATTGAAAATGTGTGAAATCCCTTACTACGTCACGCACTTCTTCACTAGGAACAGGAAGAACTACTTCCTGTTCGATGTTAGTTAAAGGTAACGGTGCTTGTTCACGCATCATCAATGTATCGCAAGCTGCATCAGCTTGACCTGCAACACATACACAGGCAAGCGCTAAAATAGGCATAAATCTCATTAATTTCATAAACCCTAATCCTCCTTATAATCATCCGCCAAATGAGCGGACTTCATATTCCTTACATAAATAGAATATAACAAAAATCAAATACTTCCAAGTACAAATTATTTAGTAAGTCCTGTTTGTTTCATGAGCAATGCAATTTGAGCCTTCATTTCCTCATTGTCTCGTTGCACTTGATCATACTTAGCGGTCAATTCTTGGTCACGTTATTTCATGAGTGCATTCTCAGCTTTCAATTGCGTCAATTCATCTTGCATTACATACATGGATCTAATAGGCCCCCCCTTGTAACGTTCCGGGATCGCCTTTCTTTTATCGGAAGTACCAAATTTACGGGTTACACCGGCATTCACCATATTGTGATGGCTGCCAACAGATACCCCTACATGGAACATAGTATCTTCTGCTGTGTAATGTGCAACACCTAAAGCGGCCGCAGTTTCGCCCCTATAATTGCCGACTTTTACCTTCCAAATGCACAATTTTTTTCGCATAAAACCAACTAAAAATTTTTTCTTTCTACTCCCATTCATTTATATCTAATTTCATTCGTTTATATTAAATCGATAATGGATTATCCTTACATATATGCAACATATACTTGATAGATAATATGTACGAATACCCCCAATAAAAGCAAGAGTAAATTCATAAAATACTAAAAGGCGCCAAAAGTAAAATGCTTTTGGCGTCTTTTATGGCACTACAATATGAATATGTGATTTCATATCATATTACATCAATATGTTTATCATATTATTTGTTACCCAATTGTTCCATCAAGAATGCAATTTATGCTTTCATTTCTTCATTATCGCGTTGTACTTTTTCATACTTCGCTTTCAAAGCTGTCACTTCATCTTGCATTACATAAGCAGAGCTGATTGGACCGCCTTTATAACGTTCCGGAACGGCTTTCTTCGCATCAGATGTACCGAATTTATAAGATACACCCGCATTGAACATGTTGTCATGACCGCCGAGGGATACGCCCATGTGGAACAATGTGGATTCATTAGTGTAATGAGCCACACCTAAAGCAGCCGCGGTGCTACCTTTGTAGTGACCTAACGCAGCCATTACTTGAGTAGGTTCCAATGGATCGTATTGTAATGGTTTAAGACCGGAAATAGCCGCACTAGCAGCACCGGAGTCTGCAATTTGACCTTCCATATCGCTCATTAAACCATTCAATTGATTCATATTAACAGCATCTGTACCGTTTACCCCAGGGCCTACATTGGTAATTCTATTACCGCCATTATTCAAACCGTCTTTAGTAAGACTTACGGAATCCCCTGTAGCAGGTGTAATCGTCATACCGCCACCGTTCATAACGGTGGTATTGCCTGCAGCATCCTTAGTCGTTACGGATTCAAGTCCTTTTAAGTCTTTCGCCATACGAATCTTAAGGTTACCGGTACCATCGGATACCACACCTAAGTTATCTTCAGAGGACAATTTGCTAACATCAGAGATACCGCCCACAACATTGACTTGTTCATTAAGTTTTTTCTTAATCACAGCACCGGAATCACCACCGTACTTCATGCCGTCATCTTTGGTTGCCACTTGATGAGGTGTCCCATTTTCATCTATGTATTTCATACGAGTGATTTCATTACCGTTAAGATCTTCATCGCCTTTTTCAGCAGTGATATCCGCATTGCGACCGTCTTTGCCTGTTAAGCCGATATGACCGACACCATTCTTACCGGACATGGAAACCGCATCCTTGCCATTTTTACCGGAAATGCCTACCTTTCCATCTGTACCGTCAGCACCGTTAGGACCGGTAATAGTTACACCATCAGGGCCGGATTTGCCGACTTTTACCTTATCAGCATTCACTGTACCGCCATTAACCGTATTCGCAGTTACGCTGTCAGCCTTGATGTCTTTCGCCATCTTGATAGTGATATTACCATCGTTATCGGCTATCGTTTTGATATTTTCGCCGGAGTATTTATCGTCCGCTTCGGTACCTTCGCCTTTAATGGTAACCTTTTGACCTAAATCACGGTGGAACTCGCCTGTATTACCTGCAAAATCTAAGCCTTTCTTCGTGATTTCATCACCTAGATCATCAATCTTTTTATCCAACGTATCATGAGACGATTTCACTTGATCTTCCGTGGCAGCTCGACCGCTAACGATATTAGCAGGATCGAATGTTTTATTTTCCAAGCCGGTAACATAGCCGTCTTTACCGTCCACAGCGATTTTACCTGCATCAATCTTACCGTCTTTACCGTCGATAGTCACCTTATCTCCGGCCTTGATGATACCATTTTCACCATCGATCGCCACTTTACCTGCAGTAATATTACCTTTGTTGCCATCGATTGTTACCTTATCGCCGGCCTTGATCGTACCTGTAGTACCATCAAGCGCGATTTGTTTCGTAGGATCTGAACCCAATGTCACTTGATCTTTAAGACCAACTTCATAATTCGTGGAACCATTAGGATTAGTAGTTGGTGTAACAGTGATATTGTTGCCGGCAGTTACTGTAGTAGTCGCTGCATCAGTCGCTTTTTTCAACTGATTAACATTGACTGCATCATTAGGATCAGTACCCTCAGCTACATTGGTAATCTTTTTACCGCCGTTATTGAGACCATCTTTAGTGAGGCTCACCGAATTATTACCAGTCGGAGTTGTTTCAGTAATGGTCATACCGTCACCGTTGATAACAGTATTAACATTACCATTTTTGAAAGTTGCAGATTTCAAACCTTGCAAATCTTTCGCCAAGCGTAATTTCAATGTATTGTTACCATCGGAAACAACACCGATATTATCTTCATCGGTCAATAGATTTTCATCAGTGATACCGCCCTTAACATTGACTTGCGAGTTAAGTTTCTTCTTGATAACAGTACCGGAATCACCACCGTACATCATACCATCATCTTTGGTTGCCACTTCATGAGGGGTACCATTTTCATCGGTGTATTTAATACGAGTGATTTCATTACCGTCAAGATCAGGAGTGCCTTTATCGACTATCATATCAGCATTACGGCCATCCTTGCCATTCAAGCCGATATGACCGACACCATCCTTACCGGACATGGATACCGCATCTTTACCGTCTTTACCGGAAATGCCTACCTTGCCATCCGTGCCGTTTGCATCAGGGCCGGTAAGGGTAACGCCGTCTTTAGCATCTTTACCATTTTTATTGACCTTAATGGAATCAACTACGAGACTTCTATTCATCTTCACGTTGATAGTGGTATTGCCATCATTATCTTGGGTGATGAAAGTCTTGATGTTTTCACCGCTGTAATCGTTATCGGCTGCGGTGCCTTCACCTTTCACAAGCACAGTGGAGCCTAATTTATTAGTTTTCATACCGCCCACATTGGCATCAAACTTAAGACCCGTAGCCGTTTGAGTCGCTATAGCATCTTTCACTTGATCTTCTGTGGCAGCACGACCGGATACAATTTTATTCGGATTCCAAGTCTTATTGTCTAAACCCGTTACATAATTACCGGTTTCATTGTCTCCGCCTCCATTAGTCACTGTTTGGCCGCCCATAACAGCATCGCCTGCTTTCACAGTCTTAGCTGTAGTTACGGAGTCGAGATTCTTAAGGTCTTTTGCCAATTGAAGTTCTAATTTGTCTGTACCGTTCGCCTTTACGTTGATGTTGCCGGACGCACTTACAAAATTATCAGAATCCGCCTGTGTCACACCTTCACCTTGTACCTTTACCAAGGTATTTAATTTGTGTCTATTAACGGTGTTTTCATTGTTACCTGTGAATTGCAAACCATCATCCAAGGTTGCTACTTGGTGCTCACCATTTGCATCTTGATATACGATGCGAGTAATAGCATTAACGCCGTCTACCCCTTTTTCACCTTTCACACCTTTAGCAGGGTCATCATAGCCGTTCTTCACAGACATATCGATACCGTTTGAGCCGTTTACACCGTTCGTCCCGGCAGGGCCTACCAAGCCAATGTGACCGACACCATCCTTACCGGACATGGATACCGCATCTTTACCGTCTTTACCGGAAATGCCTACCTTTCCATCTGTACCGTCAGCACCGTTAGGACCTGTAATGGAAACACCGTCTTGACCATCTTTACCGACCTTCACCTTATCAGTAGTTACGCTATCGGTTTTGATGTTCTTCGCCATCTTGATGGTGATGTTACCCGCTTGATCAGCTACGGTTTTGATATTTTCACCGGAATATTTATCATCCGCTTCGGTACCTTCGCCTTTAATGGTAACCTTTTGACCTAAATCACGGTGGAACTCGCCTGATTACCTGCAAAATCCATGCCTTTTTTCGTGATGTCATCACCCATATTGGTAATCTTTTGATCTAAAGAGTCATGAGATGCTTTTAATTGATCTTCTGTAGCAGCTCGGCCGCTAACGATATTAGCAGGATCAAATGTTTTATTTTCTAGACCTGTAACATAGCCGTCTTTACCGTTCACAGCGATTTTACCGGCATCAATCTTACCATCTTTACCGTCGATAGTTACCTTATCGCCGGCCTTGATGATACCATTTTCACCATCAATCGCCACTTTACCTGCAGTAATATTACCTTTGTTGCCATCGATTGTAACCTTATCGCCGGCCTTGATCGTACCTGTAGTACCATCAAGCGCGATTTGTTTCGTAGGATCTGAACCCAATGTCACTTGATCTTTAAGAGCAACTTCATAGTTCGTGGAACCATTTTGATTTGTAGTTTTTGTAACAATAATATTATTGCCGGCAGTTACGGTAGTAGTCGCAGCTGCAGTTGCATTATCCAATTGAGATTTATTAACTGCATCTTTATCATCAACACCGTCAGCTACATTCGTAATCTTATTGCCCCCATTATTTAAGCCATCTCCTGTTAAGGATACGGTCTTGTTGCCTGTTGGGTCTGCCTTATTGATGGTAATACCGTCTTTATTGACAACGGTCTTGTTGCCTGTATTATCTTCAGTCGTTACACCGTCTGCATTTGTAACGGTTTTGTTACCATTGCCATCTTGGGCCGTTACGCTAGTAACGGTAATATCATCTTTCATAGCTACACGAACGGATGTACCGTCCACCTTTGTAGAGATATTCTTACCATCGCCAATCACGTCAACATCTTCACCAAGAGCTTTATGAACCTTGTTGCCGTCTTCCGCTTTGATGCCGAAGCCTTTTGCAGTCAATGCATCACTTTGAGATTTTAATTGACCAAGATTTACTGCATCAGTATCGCTGGTGCCATTGGCAACATTTTGGATTCTTGTGCTGTTAGCATTGATACCATTTGTCGTCATAGAAGGACCGTTATTGATGGTAATACCATTGGTATCTATAGTCGTATCACCGGTCGTAACGGATTCTAAGCCGGTAAGTTTTTTAGCTAACCGTACTTTCAGATTGTTAGTACCGTCAGATACAACACCGATATTGTCATCGGTAGTCAATTTACCTTCATCCGTAATGCCACCAACTACGTTTACTTGTTCATTAAGTTTCTTATTGATGACATTTCCTGTGTCACCACCGTACTTCATGCCGTCATCCAATGTAGCTACGTCATGTTTAGTACCATTCTTTTCTTCCACAACGAGGCGTGTGATGCTAGTGCCGTCAACACCAGCTTTGCCCTCGCCACCCTTGATGGAGATGCCGTTAGCACCGTCCTTGCCGTTCAATCCGATGGAGCCGTCTTTGCCGTTGATCACTACAGCGGAGCCGTCTTTACCGTTAACGCCGATAGAGCCGTCTTTGCCGTTAGCACCCTTCTTACCAAGCACTAAGTCGTCGCTTACATTGACTTTATACGGATTATTAACGGAACCGTCGCCTTCAACGGTTGTGTTTTTACCGTCCACAAGTTTAGTCGCATTGGAACCGATTTCGTCACGTAATTGAGCAAGGTTGACAGCATCTGTTAAATCTGTACCCTTAGCTACATTCTTAATTTGGTTACCGCCATTATTTAGACCATCACCTGTTAAAGATACGGTCTTATTACCTGTTGGGTCTACCTTATTGATGGTAATACCGTCTTTATTAACAACGGTCTTGTTTCCAGCATTATCTTCAGTCGTTACACCGTTTGCATTAGTAACGGTTTTGTTACCATTTCCATCTTGAGCTGTTACGCTAGTCACGGTAATATCGTCTTTCATAGCGACACGAACGGATGTGCCGTCTACCTTTGTAGAGATATTTTTGCCATCGCCGATTACGTCAACATCTTCACCAAGAGCTTTATGAACCTTGTTGCCGTCTTCCGCTTTGATACCGAAACCTTTGGCAGTCAATGCATCGCTTTGAGATTTTAATTGACCGAAGTTAACTGCATCACTGTTATCAGTACCATTAGCTACATTAGTAATCTTCTTACCGCCTGCGTCGATGCCGGTCTTAACGATCTTAGGACCGTTGTTGATAGTCACACCATTCGTTGTCATCGTAGTATCGCCAGTTTTAACCGTATTAGCATTCACGGTATTAAGACCATTAAGATCCTTCGCCAATTTTACGGTCATCTTATTATTTGTGGCTTCTGTAACGACACCGATATTATTATCAGTTAAATTATTTCCGTTCGCACCACCAAGGATAGACATAGCTTGATTGGAACCACGGTGTATCACATTATTGTCAGCCGCCGCGGTAGCACCGATTGTAGAATTGTCGGAGCCAAAGCGCAATGGTAATGTATGGTTATACAATTGGCTACCATTGATAGCATCTGTACTGGTGGTACTTACCAAACCAGCTGCTACATTTTGAATTCGTCTTTCCTTGCCTACGGAGCCGACAGTGACTACGCCTGCAGGTGTACCGCCTGCATAGTTATAGGTACCGTTACCTGTGTATGCATCCATGCCTTTTGTACTGGCACCGGCTACTACATAAGCGGATTTACTACCTAAGTATACGGAATTACCCAATGTTGCCGTCACATCGCTACCCAATATTTGAGTATCGGAGAGATTACGTGCTGTATTGGATGTGTCGATGGTATTGTTATTACCTACAATACCGATATTTTTAAGATCTTTGTTGCCACTGTTTTTGGCTTGAATAGTATTCTTGGAACCTGTTACAGAAATACCGAGGATATTGCCTGCATCGCCTTGAGTAGACGCATCAGGATCACCGGAAACAGTATTATCATTACCGGTGATCATCACATCTTCGATTTTCTTAGGTGTTGTCAATAACGCCATGGATTCCAATTTAACGGTATTACTATTACCGACAAGTCTATTCTTATTACCTTCTAAACGGTTTTGATTACCGAATACACCGGAATTAGTAGCTGTAATAGTAGCTCCAGTCCCTGCCGGATTGTTGCTGTTATCACTACCTACCACATATGTATTGGCACCGGATACGGCACTTCTTGCACCAATTGCAGCGGATGTACTTCCGGATGCTTGTGCTTGTGTACCGATAGCAAGAGCATCATTAGCTAAAGCTTGTGCTGTATCACCTAATGCACTCGCACTCTTACTATTACTTTTAGCATCGCTACCGATAGCAATCGCCTTGCTGTCGGATACGCCTGCGGAATAACCGATGGCAATCGCTTTATCTACCGCATCGCCTTTGTTTTTAATGGATGATGTAGCCAGTGTACCCATAGCAATAGAACTATTACCTGCGGATTGAGCACCGGCACCGATAGCCATGTTGTATTCATAACCGGTAACGGCAAGTGTTTGTTTTAGACCATTTGCAGCATTGCCGTCAGAATATCCTACACCAAGAGTGATACTGCCCGTACTTTGAGCTTCATTGTTATTACCAATAGCAACGCTTCGTTCGCCTAATGCCTTAATACTCACACCAGCAGCCATGGAATCTACACCGGAAGCCAAATCATTGTTAAAGTTATTATTATTCGATGATTTTACAGAGTAATAATGCGTTTTTGAAGTATCTACCAATTCTTTAACTTGTTTTACGTTAGTAGCATCGGTATCTAATACACCTGGTGCCACATTGCGGACAATAGTACCTTTACCGCTCGTGTTGCGAAGAGTAATGCTATTATCGGCAGGGCCTGTGGTTACGGTATCGTAGAATATCCCGGTATTGCCGGCACCACCAGCTCCGGCATTCGTTACACGAGCCACTGTATCATCAATGGATCTTTTCAATTGTGCTACTGTAACTGCATCTTGATCCGCAGAACCATCGGCTACATTTACGATACGACGCAATGCACCGGTGTCACCTACGGAAACCACATTTCTTGGTTTTGCTTGACCGGTTAAATATCCGGTACCCGTATTCATAGCAGCGGTCGCTACTGAACTATTCCCAAGAGCGATATTGCCATCTTCAGAGCGAGCACCTTGACCGATTGCAACACTGGCAGCACCTGTTGCTCTTGCGTTAAAACCGATTGCGGTAGCGCCATTATCATTAGCACTAGCTTGATAGCCGATAGCTACTGCATCATCAGCCGCTATAGTTTCACTACCAATAGCAGTAGATTGAATTCTAGATACAGGTGCATTATTTTTATTAGCATGATAACCGATGGATACGTTTTTGCCTTCTGATGTATTACCGGTAGAACCTATATTTGTACCGGCTTCGGAACCGATAGCCACATTATGATCACTTTTAACGGCTTTGCCAGTTTTGTAACCGATAGCGATGTTTTGTTGACCATCTATATCATGACCGGCATTGTCACCGATGACAACATGAGAACCTTTAGCCCCCAACAAGTCACCAACCATACCTTTACCGGCATTATTACCGACAACAACAGAGCCTATAGCGGTAGATTCAGCCTTATTACCAATAGCGATACCTGCAACTGCATTAGCTAGTGCTTCAGTACCAATGGCAACGGAATCTGCTTGACCTGCCGAAGCTTTTTACCCATCGCAACTGCGCCTACATCGCCAGCTTTCGCTTCCGTACCGAGAGATAAGCTGTCTTGTCCGGACGCAACGGTCTCCTTACCGATAGCAACACCGGCTTCACTTTTAACTTTTGTCCCATCACCGATAGCAATCGCACTATTGCTGTTCTTTTCAACAGTAGTAGTGTTACCGATAGCTATGGCATTGTTTGATGCAATAGTTTTAGCATCGGTGCCGATTGCCATGCTATTGCTCACAAGTTGAGTATTAGCACCATCATTGTAAACTGTGGCCCTTTTACCCATAGCGATAGAAGTATTGCCACGTGCATTGGCTTTATCACCAATGGATACGCTGGACTGCCCACCGCCAAGAACGACAACGGAGCTGTTGCCATCAGCTGTCATGCCCGCAAAGGACCCGCTAGTTGCATTATTACCTATAGCAACACTTCTGCTAGCAGTACCGGAAGCTCGAGCATCATTACCGATAGCTAATGAATCCTGAGCACCCGCATAAGACTTAACACCTACAGCAATTGCATCATCACCTAGTGCCTGTGCATCATCACCTGTAGATTTGGCTCTGAAATATTTCATGCCCGGTTTAGTTGGATCTAAACCCAATTTAGTGTTGAGGTCTTCCAATTTATCAATGGCGACTTTATTTTTATCGATATTTGTCTTATTGGTTCCAATTGCAGTCTTATTTGTATTGATAGCATTAGTATTTGCTTGAATATTGGTCTTATTAGTATTAATAGAACCGGTATTAGCTGCAATGGCATTCTTATTAGTATCTATCGCTGCCTTGTTTTTACCAATTTCTGTCTTATTAGTTTCAGTCGCAGTCTTATTTGTATTGATAGCATTAGTATTTGCTTGAATATTGGTCTTATTAGTATTAATAGAACCAGTATTAGCTGCAATGGTATTTTTATTAGTATCTATAGCCGCCTTGTTTTTAGCGATTTCTGTCTTATTGGTTTCAGTCGCAGTTTTATTTGCAGCAATAGCTGTCTTATTCGTTTCGATTGCTGCTTTATTAGTCCCAATATCTGTCTTATTTTGGGTAATATTTGTTGTAGCTGTTGCCATTTCAGCGGTAGTAGCAACACCTGTCGCAGCAACAGTAATCGTATTAGTTGTCGCATCCTTAGTTACAGAAATATTAGGACCAGCAACAATTTTATCACCGTCATTAATCGTTTCCGCCTGCACACCGCAGATTCCTCCCATGAGGAACATACCTACCAACAACGCTCTGCTTAAGCCTTTAGCTGAAGTCGAAATAGACTTTAATAGAGGGTTGCCATTCGCCTTACCCCCCATTTTTTGCTAATTCTGACACTACTTCATATTGACCTTTTGTGCGATTATACACGACCTTATAGACTCGATTCATTACATCACTCCTATTTTAACAACATAATAATTTGAAACACACTAAAAACTTTTAATTATACATTTATAACATACACTAATGATAATCAGGTTCATACTACCATTATTTTTTATCGAAATCAATACTTTTTTCATCTTGTTTTCACAATTAATTTAGAGTAATCAAACATTTGTGACAAATACCTATGCCTTTTGATTCATAAAGTACTCTGTTACAACTTGGTTCGGTGATTTAAAGTTTAAGACTTTCTGTGCAATGTTGTTATATCTATTAACATATCGACTATGTGCTTTTAGAAAACTCTCCATACTATTAAACTTACGAGAATAGAATCTTTCACCATCAATTCGATGACTGCGCTCTACTTTTCCATTCTGCCACGGAGAAAATGGCCTTGTCGTCTTATGCTCTAATAACGTCACTAATACGTTATCTGTTTTATCCTTTGTTCCACGAACAGTATCTAATTCCCAATGACCAAATTCTTTACGAGTTTCAATTGTAGCATCACGAAGTTCTATGGATTGCCCCAGTTCGCGCTTATGTTTTCTGACAATGGATTTTCTCATAGAACGACGTACTACCAAAGGCAGATCAATGGCTTTTACCCCAAGTAAACCTTGATGAAGATAGTTATATAAAGTTTTTGTACAAACCATTTCATTACGTGCAAATATACACTGACGTTTAGCATATCCGACAGCAGCATCAAAAGACCAATGGTCTTTACATACTTTTTCTTCAACCCAAAGTATGAAGGACTCTATGGAACCTAACTTCATTGTATTAAATGAGCCAAGACGTTGTTGTTCATATGTTAATTGCCCTGAATCTGCTACATATACAATACAGACTTTACCTTGTCGAATTTGGACAACTGAACCACGTTTTAGTTCTGTATAAATAGTGGTTCTAGAGCGTCCTAATACGGTTGCAATAGCGGTAACAGAATCACCTGCGGCGATTCTCTTTTCTACATAAAAGCGTTCTTCAAGGTTTAAGTGTTTTTACGTAATGTCGTGTTATGATTAATATAGCCCATAGTGATTACCTCGGTTAGATTATGTTTGGTCACTTAAATCATGACACAAGGTTCACTATGGACTTTTTATGTGTTCAATTTCATTCTACAATTAAGCTATTGCTTTTATCTAAAAATAAATATAGATTCTTATGCGGCTTTTATCAAAATAATAAATATATATATACTAATCTATCAATCAACGTGCACCGTATGGTGACGGCGCACATTTTCCAACATATTCGCACGAACCGATGCTTTTGCATCCAACCGATGGTTACCACCGAACCACGCTGTATCGACGCCTGCTAGACGGAACATAATTTTTCCGTACGGACTGCCGTGCTTATGCTCCGGCTTGTTATAGCCCATGTCCACGGAAATCCTCGGCGTGAGCTGCAACTCCGTACCGATGCGCAAGCCATGCTTATCCTCACTACGCCGCAACTGCCAACGATAGGCTTCCATGTACACGCGCGCCCAACGAGCATTCTTAAAGCTAGTCCCATATTCCGCAGTATATCCGTTAGACACATTTTCCAAGCGTGACGCACCATCAAAGGAACGCTCGCCAGATACACCGCGATACCAGTTCACACGGAATGCACCGATGCCCGATACATACTCCAACCCGACGCTCATACGACCGTGATTACCTCTAAACCGATGATCATAAAACAGATTGCCGCCGTAATAGTGTTCATCGTTCGCTGCAACTCGGCGATAGCCGATGCCCACATTCGCCATCGTTCCTGTATCCGCTGCATTCGCCAATCGCTCCTGAGTAAACCAAACATGGCGAGATGTCTCATCATAATGACCTAGTGGCTGCAAGGTTTCTACACCGTACAAGGGCTTCCAATTTTTCTGAAAGCGCAATGACAAAACGGTTCGCTGCATCCACGGCTTCGCCTTCGACCCATGCATCGCAGAATGAACACCAGCCATAACCACCGCCTGTAACGCAGAGTTAACCGCATCCGTGTCGGAATAACGGGTCGTCTTTTTGTCCGTGGATTCTGGCATTTCTAATCCGCCCTGCCCGATGACATGATTCGGTGTATGAGACGAATTAACATGGAATGTATCTGAGTCGTCAGATAATACGGTCTTACTTTCACTATGAACTTGTTTTACCGTAATCCCCTGCATTGGCTGCTCTGCTTTATTTACCTGCTCCCCCAATATGGGCATAACGAACATGCAAAGAGCACTCATCAACACGATTATATATTTCATTACACACTCTTACATACAAACACACTTCTCATTATGCACTTAATTACGTACTTATTTATATACATAATACTTAATTACACACGATTACACACGTCGATGACTCATGATTTTATCATGAACAAAACATGAAATTATTTCTATTTTATATAAATATATAGAGGATTGTCAATGCAAATACAATATGCTACATTCATACAAAATATCCATACAATATAATCATTACAATCCATAATATTATTTTATATACATAAATAAATTTCATTTTATTTATATATAAGTTCTTCTTAAATATTTATAACAAGTGTATAATTAAGATGTATAAATAGCATTTAATGAATTCTTAAAAGGAGAATTACGATGAAGAACAAATTATTACCAATGGGCATTATAGCCTTAATCATCGCCGTAGTCATCTTGCTGATCATTCCAGATCCATCAGCGAACAACGTAGAAATCGCAAAACATGCGACCAGTGCACAACAAGCGGCTCAAGCCATTTCCAAGAATAACCAGACATCCATTCTTATCCACACCATCGGTATGTTCTGTCTCGGCCTCGGCATTGCATCGACCGTAGGCGGTATTATCGTGAAATTTATCAAGAAAGATAACTAAAATCTCATACAGAGCCTAAAAAGGGCTGTAATTGAAATGCAGTTATATCGCATTCAATTACAGCCTTTTCTGTCTATTCTTCCAATGACTACTTTCACACAAACACACTAAAACCAAAACACAAAAAGCTGTACACACATAATCGATTTTTGAACCACCTTTGATGTTACATTCGTTTTGACATCAAAGCCGTTCAGTCTAATCTATGTATGTACAGCTTTTATGATTATTTATATGTAGTTATTATAATAATGTATTTCATCTCAATTTGACGATATATATTTTTATCCCTATAATATAGGTAGATAGCCAAGCGAGTGGTTCCGTTAGGCTCATCTCAGAACTATAAATAATTGATGAAATGGCCTTTCAGTTATCCAGTTACTGGTAACGAAGGGCTATTTGTCTTTTCCAAGACAAATAAGAGCCACAAGTGCTCCAAAGGCAATAACTACAGTTATTACCTCTAGAATTAGCATGATTAACTCATAATCACTCATAGACACCCCTCCCTTCATTAACGAAGAGAGGCCCAACCTCGCTGACTATCCTAATCCAATTATATATCGAACATATAAGCGAGTCCATAAGAATCTATAAATAGAAATATACAAAAATATATAATAAAAAGCAAAAGAAAAGGCAGAGATTATATAACATGTCCTCCATTACTAGATGTTCAGTAATGGAGGACATATCAATAATTCCTGCCTTTTTTGTTTATCTACGAGCCACGCGCATGGCTGCCATCATGCCTGGCGACTTCCAGACGGATTGGCCATTATCCGATACGAGTTTATTATTATCGTAAAACACGTCTGCATTGTAATAGTTATCATCACTAGATGTCACTTTGTAGCTAAGACCTGCTGTTGTGTACACCGTAAAGTTGAGTATATCTCCCACTCGCTTTACAGAGTCTTGATCTACATACCAGCTATTACCGAGATACGTCGTAGCATACACATCTTGACGAGCTTCTACATCGTTTGTGCTAATGCCAATTAATACAAGCAATGCCGCTAACATATATAAGAATTTACGCATTATAATTACCTCCCGTTTTATGGTAAGAATACTTATATATTATACCAAAAAACACCGATAATCGCATTATAATGGCAGTACTTTCTCAACCCTTAACTGAATTCGCTCGAGGCTCGGCGTGATTGCTTTCATCACAGGTTTTTCTATGAAAGCTAACCGCACATAGTCTACAATCATACCGATGACAAAAATAAGCGCCACTACAAGAATTGCATACAGAGGTAATAGTATTGAATCATAGTACTGATACGTTGCTAATACATTGTCCCACATGTAATGAAGGAATAGCTTATTATCATGCAATAGGTATATGCCAAAGGTAGTAGATGCTACCGCATTGATCCAAGGACGATAAGTGATCTTTGCTTTCAAAAAAATAATAAATAAGCCAATGCCTAATAGCAATTGAAAGAAGCCATAATCATTTTGTGTAAAGTAGAAAATCTGTTTCATATACACTGGATTCGTCATGGCTAGTACATCAACGAGGATGTCCCCTAGAAAGGCCCCTACAAAGCCTATGGCGCTAAAAATAATACCTATTTTCTTTGTTATATGTGAGCCGTACAGCTTGATGTACGCCCCCATCGAATAGAATACGATAAAGGAAAAGATATGTTTAAATCCAAAGGTGGTATGCGGTACATTAGGCCACAAATTCAGCACCGTCGGTATTAAGAACCAAATTACCGTGGAAGCCACTAGGAGCATAACGTAGTATGTATGCTGTAGCCAATGAAGTACTCGATTAATAATAGGCGTTAATAAATAGAGTACTAAAAAGTTCTGGGCGAACCAACTCATGACACCAATGGGCAATAAAGCGAGCATCATATTCCTTGACGTCACCGTATCGAGTCCTAAACCCATAGCTACGCCCAGCATGGCAATGCTGTAAAACCATATTTGCCCTACTAACTTCGCAAACTTGTGCAACTTGAAGCTACTAGAAATCATAAAATAGCCTGTTATCATAACAAAGGCAACTACACCAGCCTTGCCTCCAAGCCCAAATACTTGAATGAACACCTTATTAAACGTTAAATCTGGCGTAAGAGGGAAACAACCGTGCACGCTAAAATGGTGCATAATAATTAGTATCATCGAAATGATACGCAACAACTCAATATTGCTCGCTCTCATTCTCTATACCTCATATTCTTCCTCTCAAACTATATGAATACTACGCTAACTGGTAACTACCAAAATGACTTGTATACATCATAAAATACATGAAATATATGAGAATGTTGTGACAAATTTTACACATAAAAAAGACAGCTGATATAATCAACTGTCCTTATAAATTATATATTACCAAGTTACTCTAATATACTTGTTTTTAACATATATGATTCGGTACGACTATTTTTTACCCTTATGAGATGTTCTTCTGGAATTTGTTTAAATCTATTAAAAATAGTACCTCTACTTTTACCACAAGCATTCATAATTTCAGCTTTACTAATACCAGCACCTAAGGAAAATAATCGAGCTTGTAATAATAAGAAATATATCTCTTGAAGCAGTGAATCTTTGATATGTTGAACTTCAAAAAATGCTTCTAATTTAAATTTCTCTTCAACTAACCGATTTATGCGCTTATCTAATAGCTCAATCGCACTATCTATCGTTTTTTCAATAAGTGAAATAAAGGCAATTACAAATGTTGTTAAATCGCCCCCATTAATCTCGGCTGTAGTCATTTTAAAAGCATCATAGTATTGTTTTTTATTATTATTAATTATAGCCGATAAACGTAATGCAATAAGAGGATGATAATATTTTGCCAAATAGGCTGTCGAAATAAAACGATTAGTACGCCCATTTCCATCGTAGAAAGGGTGAATATATCCAAAATAGTAATGGAATATAGATACTCTAATCGGTAACACTAAATCCTCATTATTAAGAATTCCCAGTGCTCGATCCAACTCTATAATAATATCTGACTCTGGCCATGTCCCTCTATGAATTATTTTATCTTGATGATTCACTATATCTACAGAATCACGTCTAAACAACTCGCCGTCTGGCTGATTTTTCTTTTCTATTTCATTGCTGATAATATCATCAAATAAACCTCTAATATCTTTACTACTTTCAAACTTAAATCCATGAGGATTATCTAAAATAGACTGATACTTAGCAATAATATTTGAAAATCTTAATTTATCATTCTGACTATTCTGTATAGCCGCCCTAATCTCTTTACGACTACTATAAACACCTTCAATATCATTACTTGCTTTGATTTCAGTAGATAAAAATGTATTCATTACATGCAAAATCATAACTGTAGGAACCTTGGAAACTAAATTGATAAAAGCACTTTTTTTAGATTCTAATGATAATAAAAGCTGAACTAATACAGGATGATATATAAAAAAAGCATCATATGTATTACGTCTATTATATTCATGAATAGGAATAGGCAAGGAGATAGAGCTTTCAGAATTACGACGATTATCTAATATGCGCTGCCAATCAGAAGGTTGTTTATAGTATATTTTATACATAGGTTCAAACTTCATACTATCTCTCCAATCTTTCCTGCATGATCATAAAATATGATGTACAAAACGATAATATTTTATATTCTAATCTAATTCTTTCAAAATTAATGTTCAAAAACTCTATTTTTTAGACACCAATTAACTAAATTATAGTATTTATGTGTAAAAATAGCAAATTTTGAACATAAATCGTTCAATACTTTAAGACAAATACATTACTAATTCCATTGACACCTATATAAAATGGGGCTGTAACAAAACAGCCCCTAAATACTAAAAAAGCTGTTAGAAGAAAATCTAAAGCTCCTCCGTATATTTTTATATAAGATTTATCTATATTATGTCCAACGTCTTGTATTCTATACATGTGAGGTAACAACAATACTTATCTTATTATTATCATCATAATTTATTGTCTTTTACTAAATTAGCAATTTTATTTACCACATTAGTAGTTGAGTATCCGTCTTTAAAAGATAAAATTTGTACTGAGTCTACAAATTCACGTCCAATTACTTCATCTACTTTATAGTCTCCACCCTTAACAAGTATGTTAGGTCGAATAGTTTCTAATAATTGGGATGGAGTATCTTCATCAAAAAGTACAACACCATCTACACAACCCAAAGCACTCAATAAATAAGCCCTATCTTCTTCCTCTACTAAAGGACGAGTTTCCCCTTTAAGGCGCCTTACGGAGGCATCAGAGTTTAAGCCTATAATAAGTCGATCACCTAGTTGAGCCGCTTCTTGCAAGTACGTAATATGCCCTCTATGAAGAATATCAAAGCATCCATTAGTAAAAACAACTGTATCTCCTTGATCTTGCCATTGTCGAACTAAAGTCTTCATTTCTTCCCAAGAATAGAGTGACTTTTCTATAGATTTTCCTTCTTGAAGAGACATCCACAAGTCAATTAATTCTTGTCGATGGATAGGATAAGTACCCACTTTAGATACTACGATACCAGCTGCTCCATTAGCTACATGAAGAGCTGTCCGCATAGAAAGATTAGCCGCGATAGAGCAAATCATCGTAGCCACAACTGTATCACCAGCACCAGATACATCAAAAACATCTTGTTGAGTAGCTGGATTATGCCAAATTCGGCCATCTCTAGCAATAACAGAAATCCCTTTTTCAGATCTAGTAGCAATAATATATTGAATATTATTAGTATCTAGAGCCTCTTTAGCTGCAGTCACTATATTATCATCATCATTTCTAATAGAGTAACCAACTCGTTCAGATAACTCCTTCACATTAGGAGTAATAAAGGTAGCCCCATCATACTTATTCCACTGAGCTCCCTTAGGATCAACAATAGTTGGTATCATATATTGATTAGCCAAGTCGAAAACTTGTCTTAAAAGAGTGTCTGTACAAACCCCTTTTCCATAATCAGAGATAACAATTCCATCTAATCCTTTTTGGCAGAGAATAGTCAGCCAACGAATGAGTGCCTCCTCTTCCTGTTGGTCAACATCTCGAACTGTTTCAAAGTCTAGCCGCATCATTTGTTGACGAGCACCTAAAATTCGCATCTTAGTTATGGTAGATCTTTCATTAGAGATCACTACGCCACTTTTATCAATACCATTAGAATCTAATAAGTCTTGTAAAAGATTTCCATGGGTATCTTGTCCCGCGACTCCACCGACATATACATGAACATCCAAATTGGCAAGATTCGCAGCAACATTTGCTGCCCCACCAAGGACTTCTTTCATCTGTTTTACTCGATTCACAGGGACTGGAGCTTCTGGAGATATACGACTTACGTCACCAAAAACATAACGATCTACCATTAGATCGCCAATAACAGCTATACGAAGATTAGGCAGACTATCATGTAAGAACTTATTAATAGTTTTCTTAATCATAATCTTCCTCAACAATTTCACAGATAATATGCCCTACCATTATATGCATTTCTTGAATTCGGGCCGTAGTCTTAGACGGAACAGCTATCACGGCATCACAAAGAGCACCAAGTTTACCGCCACCTTCACCAGTAAATGCAACTGTTTTTAGACCTTTCTGTCTTGCTAGTTCTGTAGCCTTAACCACGTTCTTAGAATTTCCTGATGTAGAAATGCCTATTAATACATCTCCAGCCTGTCCCAAACTAGCTACTTGACGAGAAAAGACATCATCATAAGAATAGTCATTAGCTACAGCTGTCAAAATAGACGTATCTGTTGTAAGAGCAATAGCAGGTAAAGACTCTCGTTCTTTTACAAAACGTCCTACCAATTCAGCTGCCAAATGTTGAGCATCAGCAGCTGATCCCCCATTACCACAAAAAAGAATTTTATGTCCTTTATCAAGAGCATTCTTACATATATCCGCAACTACTCGAATCTCTTCAATATAATTACGCATCTTCGTATGAGTATCTAAATGATCATCAAATCTTTGTGTAATAATATCCATAAGTAATGTCTCCTATTAATAAAATGAACTAATATTTATAGCAATTATATGCACTATACATTCTCATGATTACCCTTTTTTAATACCTGATGCACAGTATCCATCACTTGTTGTGGAGTAATTTCTGTTAAGCAACGACGATGATTACAATGAAGGTATTGATTTGTTCCAAAGCAATATTTACAATCGGTCTCATATTCTACAAAATAACTACAATCTGAAAAAGCTCCTATATATTTAGGATTTGTAGGCCCAAATATAGATATTGTAGGTACTGATAAAGCACCTGCAATATGTTGCATACCAGTATCAATACCTATAGAACAGGTACATCGTTTTATAGCAGCCATACTTTGTTTAATACTAGATTTCCCCACTAAATTTATAACATGTGGTAACTTTAAAAACTCGGTTAGCTCTTCTAATAAGAGTATCTCTTGAGGCCCTCCAATTAGTACAATTTGATTTCCATCTTTTATCAATAAGTCTAAAAGATTATGCATCTTTGTGATGCCCCACGCTTTTGGAAAAACACGACCAACCCTTAGCCAACGATTAGTAAAAGAGGGATCTGCATTACCAATACATAAACCAATAATAGGTCTTGATTGGTCTAAACTATCAAAATAATGACATATGGATTTATCACTATCAGTATCTACATATAACTGTGGTCTTAATTCATCATTAAACTCTAAAACCTAACGTCTTCACATTAGCTTCCACAAAATGCATATCATAGTCATATTTATTAGTGCCCGAAGCTTGAAAACCTATATGTTGTTTTACCCCACATAATTTCATAAAAAGTTGTGATTTTTTTACTGGTGTAATGCCAGCACTAATCCCTATATCAAAATTTTGTTTTCTTAAATTCATTATTGTTTTAAATGTTGTATATATATTCTTATATACATCAAGAACAATAATCTTATCTATGGGAATATATGAAGATTCAACAATATCACGGCCTGAGTTCATCTTACAAAGTACTGTTAGCTTTGCATCAGGATATAAATACCGCACTCCTTTTAATAATGCTAAAGCACATACAGTATCGCCTAAACCATGCATAATTTCTACTAAAATATTTAATTGTTTAGTATTAGCCTTTACTGTATTCACAATAGAGCTCCTCTAAACGTTTTACTTCTTTATGTATATCATAACCATTACGACTAATAATATCATTTACACCTATACGTGAAATAAAATTATTAGATTTTTGATAAATTTGTTCTGTTTCATTTATCCATAGATTTATATCATTCTCTGTAATATTTAATTTTTTAGCTAATGTACTATCTACAACAGCTTCATCTGGTATAAAATTACTCATCAAAATTGGTAGCTTTGCAGCTTGAGCCTCAATTGCCACTAATCCTAAACCTTCATACCAAGAAGGAAAATAAAATATATCAAATAAACTATATAATTTATGTACATCCTTCCGTAAACCTAAATAAGTCACTCTTGTGGATAAACCTAAATTCTCAATTTTTTGTAAGATATGTTCTCTCAATGGCCCATCACCAACTAGAACAAGATGTGCTGAGGGAATTTTATGAACAATATCATTAAATATTTGTATCAAATATTCATGATTTTTTTGATACATAAATCTACCTATATGTCCAATAATAAACTTATTCTCTAGTCCTAATTCTTCACGAAGCTTATTTCTATAATTCTCATTAAATTGAAAATTTTTCGACTTCAATTGCACTTTTTAATAATTTCTACAATTTTTATCACTTCCAAATAACCAACAAGCTGCCATTTTACTACAAGCAAATTGACGATTAGCTACAAATGTCGAAAATGGACGTAATACTAATTTCATAAGATTTCGCTTTATTTCACTTTTAACAGTAGTACTATGCCCATGTAAAATGCGAACCTTAGCACCTGCTAGCCATGAAGGTAATAGTGAAAATATACCAAGGGTTGTCATATGGCAATGAACGATATTATATTTATTCTCTCTTACTATATTATAGATACTATACATAAAGCCAAAAATATTTTTATAATAGGCTGGAATTTTATAAACCCTACCACCCATCTTTTCAACAATATCTGTAATATCTACTTTATCATTGTCGTGAACAACAAAGTCAAATTGTACCTTAGAATGATCTATATTCTTATAATAGTTCATCACAACCGTTTCTACACCACCACCAACTAAAATTCCAATGATATGTAAAATACGTATAGGTTTACTCTCCATATTAATTCCTCTTTCTAAATAGAAAAAATAATCATACAAAATAATTAGTCAATATAATTATTCCTTAATTCTACCTAAAACACTGTCAATACCTTTCACAATAGATTCTATCCAACTCATCTCCATTTCCTTATGCGTCTTGTAGAGCCAGTACCAACTGTTATACATCAATTGAGATAAAATTATCCCACCAAGTAACCCCAAAATACCAAGATCGAAAAGTTCCATAAATACAAGAGATAGCACAAGACCCATTGCAGAAGATAGAATGAAGCTTTTTACATAGATAATACGATTAGTACAGGAGAAATAAGATGTATAACAGTTCCGATAGTAAATAACAAATTGCATAATACTTGCACCCCAAAGAACTGTGTCAGAAATAACAAAATTAGACTTAATCATATTTAATAGTGGCAGCCCAACAAGCCATAAACCAAATATACCAACCCAGTAAATCACAATAAATAACGTCACCGAAAAAGAAAATAATTCTCTTAAAACGAAGCTGATCCTTAGTGATGTATGCATTTTGAAAGGCCGGTTGGTATGTATTATATAGTGTACTAGCAACAACAGCTACTGCAGTAGTCAGTTGAATAGCAATGGAATACATACCAGTTTGTGCCAAACTTAAATAGAATGATGAAATAATAATAGTTGCTTGAGTTGATATATAATTAGATATAGATACAATCCCATCTCGCCACGCATTGTACCAAATAGTTCGGAATATATCTGCTGTAGATGTAGCAACAAGATTTGTAGCAAATCTCAATTTCTCGCCAATATGCTCATATTTATAAAAATATCTGTGCCCAAAGAGTTTAAATCCAAGACCATATATAAGGTAACCTATACTCGCCCCAATAATACCAAAGCCCAATAAAAGTAAAATAATCGTAAATACCATTTGCAATAAACGAGCATAAACAATACTTTTATTAGCCAATGTAATAGCACCTACACCTCGAAGAAATGAGATATAGTAGCTGTAATAAAGATTTAAAAAAATTCCAAACCCATACGCTGCCCATGCGATATAGGCTTCCCAGCGAGAACTCGGACTAACTAAGCTACCTATATAATACATTCCTAAAGTATACATTAAGACTAAAGCACTACCACCTAAGATAGCATAAATCGATTGACAAGCTTTAAGGACCGCTTTTAATAAGGAAAAGTTAACTTCTTTTGATTCAGAAAAAGCAACATGCTTTGCTTTAAGTTCTTGAGCACCACTCCAACAATACGTTATATTACGAGCAAAGGTAATGGAAAAACCAAAATCAAATAATAAGGCAATAGATCCTATACTAATAAATACATACCATAGTCCCACCATATCAGGTGTAAAGAAATAGATATAAAGTGGCAATAATAAGAGATTTACTGCCATCGTAAGAGCCATACTTCCATAAGACCATAAAACATCTCCTTTTTTTGATGGAAATATTCATAATCTACCTCTTTGGTTACTTTATCTTTACTCGATAACCTACGTAAATAAATAGACCTATTAAACCAACAATAACAAATTGATAAAATGCTAATAATGCACGGATACGATCATCATAGCCTGCCCATACAAGTGATACTAGTTCAGTAAGAAAAATAGCTGTCCAAACATGAGTCCAAATATCGCCATTAGAGCGACGTTGTAAGTATTCATAGGCTAATGAAAATAATGCAGTCACTATAATACTCATAATAATAACACCCAAAATACCGAAATCTTCATACCAACGCCCGAATAAAGATAATGTATTGCCAAATTTATCAAATTCATGATAAGCCATTCGTGCTGATTCTGGTAACAAGCCAAAATTAATCAATTTATCATATACATCTGCAAAACTAGATTGTCCGAAATAAGTAGTGCGTGCTGGCTCCCATATATGAATATTCAACGCATAAATACCACCAGCTAATAATTCAGTAACCCGTTGCAATGTTACATTATTACCATCATGACGACCTACTAATATACCATAAAGAATATATAAAAATGGGCTAATTATAGTAATAGGAATGAGTTTAAATAAAAATCTTTTAACTTGATCAAAATATTGCTCTTTAACTAGGAGAAATAAATACGTCAAAATCATGAAGATAAATATTTCAATAGCTGGTTGGCGTGCACCCATAGCAATAGAACTACCAATACAGAAAAAAATAACTATTGTAAGAAGACCCGTTCCTTTAAAAATAGGCTTATTTAAAATAACGCCATTATATATAGCTACATAAGCCGACACATATGTTATGGCCCATGCAATCTTATAAAATTGAGAGTTAATAAATATAAATCGTGTATCATTAGGATGTAATTGAGGATATAAAATAATATCTCTATATTGAGTCATACGACTAACATCACTATCACCAGTCGTATTAATGAATACACAGAATAAAGAAAATAAAATAAAAAATATCATATACATAGATATGTATTTATATCGTACAGGAAGATTTACTATCCCTACTAAAGGATAGCGATTACTGTCAAAATTATTCTCAATAAATGTTGGGTCTCCCCAATTAATTTTAGCCCATCTTTGCACACCATAACCAGTGCCTAAAATAGCCCCTCCACCAAGAGCGATTACTATAAAGGTATAGAAGTAAAGGTCTGTTCCCATTTCATATCTATACCAGTATCCCAAAGCAATAACAATCGTTAAAGATACCAATGTAATCATTGTAGGGGATATGATAGGCAATTTAAACTTCTTATAGCCTAATACTACAAATATTACATACGATACTAGTAATAATAAATAACAATCCATTTATTCTTCCTATCTCTCTATCTCTCCAAAAATATGTAATATAGAATCTAATACAACCGCTACTGAGATTCCCTGCATACATTTATTATTAGTACATGTATAGGATTGATCATATCCTATACATGGTGAACATTCTATGGCATGATGAATAATCTTACTATACGGGCCGAATGGCTTTTCAATAATTGGATCCGTACACCCAAAAAGTGTTAACGTAGCAGTTCCTTGTATAGCGGCTGCATGAATAAGCCCTGTATCTACACCGACAACAAGATCTGCTTCTCGTACCACTTGAAAACTCTCTTTAATAGAGTGTTTTCCTATAAAACTAACAATACGTGAATCTAATTCATCATGATAAGGTTCAATCATCCCTTGTTCCATTGAGCCACCAATAAAGATAACCTCATAACCCCGTTGAACTAGTTTATTTCCAAGTTCTACCCAATTCTTAGTCGGCCATGACTTAAGACTTAATGCATAAGGATCGTGTAATTTTTCATTCGCTACATGACCTGAACCTATACAAAAAACGATAGATGGATGATTGATTATTATTGGTTTTAATTCAGGGTTCTTATCAACAGAATATGCTTCACGCTGCATAATAGTTGGCTCAAAACCTAACTGTTTCAATATATCATTTTCTAAGTCATATATATAATAACTATCTGGACGATTTATAGATTTTTCATAGGTAGCACCATTATATGGATTATGCGCACCTATAGTAGTTTTACAACAAAAATTTATTATCTTACTCGGCCATGATGACATATACTTAGAACTAAAATGCTCAAATACAATACCATAATCGTAACTATGATAACCAACTTTCAACAAAAACATTAAGGAATGAAATGGTTCATTCTTAGTGTAGTAGTAACAATGACGAATATCCCCTTGTAACTCCACCATCTTTTTGTTTAGACCTATACGTCTTTTATCACTACATGTAAACATATCAATGACTGCTGTTGGATCTTGCGATTTAATACTCTGAATGAGCGGCATGGCAATAATAAAATCACCAATACCTGGAGCAATGTAAATAAGATATGTATTCATACTAATTCCTATATATTATTTAATAAGCACCTTTTGACTTCACAACCGCCAAGACGGTTTTCAACAAATACACAATATCAATCCATATGGACCAATTATGAATATACCAAGAATCCATTATCGCTCGTTGTTCAAATGTTGTATCACTACGACCACTTACTTGCCATACACCGGTGAGCCCTGGTAATACTAACTTATAATCCTCAATATAGCTGTTATATCGTTCTACTTCATTGGGTAATAATGGTCTAGGTCCAACTAGACTCATATCCCCAATCAATACATTCCATAGTTGGGGTAGTTCATCAATACTTGTTTTTCGGATTATTCTACCTATCTTAGTAACTCGAGGATCATTCTTTAATTTAAAATTCTTTTGCCATTCTATCTTTTCACTCTCATAAGTATTTAAGTATTCTTCAAGTATGGTATCTGCATTTTTAACCATAGACCTAAACTTATAAAAATTAAACTCTTTTCCATTCTGTCCTATTCGTTTTTGTTTATATATAATAGGTCCTTCTGAATCTAAATAAATAATAACAGCTATGAATAGCATAAATGGTAATATAAAAAAACCACCACATATAGTAACCACAATATCAAACATACGTTTGATAATACGATTAGACTTGCAAGCTAGATTATTTTGTACACGCAATACTACCGCCTGCTCTTCCATCATGCCACGTGCTGTAATATTACTGGCTGGTAAACCGAATAATTCAGGAACAAAGGCCACACGTTTTACTAATACTTGTAATCGATTAATCAAGGATACTAATTTTTTAGACTCAAGTCCGGGAGCACAAATCAGTACAGTTTGAACACCTGTATCTTTAATAACGCTTTCTACATCTTTAAAGGCTCCAAGGCATGGATATTCTTTAGCGATGGATGATGATTTAGGATTATCATCTACATAACCAATAATCTTATAGGTAGTAATCGGCATACGCTCTAATGATCTCTGTACAAGTTCCGCTGTCTTTCCCGCCCCAACGAGAAGAATCGGAATTGTTAAATATCCTGTTTTTTGAAAGTTAGTATTTTTCCTACAATAAAACGCTCGCTAAAGATAAATACGAGCATACATATATAAGCAAAGGCAACAAATAAACGAGACACATCATTAATGACATGTCCTGTGTACATGAGAACAATAGATACAACAACACCGATCGTAATGCTACGGAATAAATTTTTCATCGTATCCCAATAAGGTGTTACCACAGAATAGGCATTATTAAGCAACAATATAGTTAAAAATACGATAGGTACAACACCATATACGTAAATTTCTTCTACCTTAAAATTTGAACTTACCGGTAAAATTGATAAGTTTAAACGCAAATAATAGGCTGCTAATGTTCCCAAAACAATAGCTATATAATCTGCTATAAGCACTATGAGCTTACTAATAAATAACTTTTTATTATTGTTATTACAGATAGAACTATTCATACTAATACCCCAAATTATAAGAAAAGGTTGTTTTCTCAATCTCAAAATATTAAGAAAACAACCTCTCTATCATACGAATACAATGTACTAATATTTACATATATTGTATCATATTTAAATATGTAAAACTATAAAAAAAACATAGATTTCACCTATCTTTTATGTAGTTATTTATTCTTTAAGTCTATTTGAATCCTACTTAATCGTCTATTAAATGGTAGTTAAATACTTTCCAATACAGCTATACGATTCTCAATTATCCCGCAATTGAAGCATCGTAGCTAACATAAAATACATAATGCGCATTCCTGATGAATTATCTAAAGTATACTCCACTTGGCCAAATACAAATACATAACAAATAACAGCAATCATAGCACAGAGACTATAAGGATCTCGCTTCTTAAACCAAACCACAAAATTATCAACAATAATAGATCCATAAAAGATGAGAACCCCCAATAGACCTAACAGACCTACTTCACCTAAAAGTTGAATAAAATTATTGTGTGCATGATATAAATGTTGATTTTCCGTTGGTAATCGATAGGATGATTCATATATAGTACGCCATTGACCTATACCTACACCTGTCACAGGATGGTCTTTAAACATATTAATAGACGATGTCCACACATCAAAGCGGCCTAGGTTGGAACCATCTGTAGTCGTATTCGTAATGGACTCAAATCTGGCTACATATTGTGGTTGTGTACTAAATCCCCATACAACTCCACCTAATGCAGCAAGAACAACGACTACATAAATGAATCGTTTTAGTATATATGGTAAGGATACGATAGGCACCATAATCATACTAAAAAGCCAGGAACCTCTACTTTGATTGCCATACATACCAAAGCCAACACAACCTAATGCCCATAAAGCGGATGCTTTCACATAGTTAGGAAAGGCTGAATCTAATAAAATAACGCAGAAAATAGGCACTAGCATAACCATGAGGCCCGATATGGTCAACACACTACTACCAAATCCCCATCCTCTATCGGTCATTCCCGAAACATGTTGATAAAAGGCTACTAAATTATCGATACCAAAATCCACAAAAAATACGGCAAGCATCGTAAATAATGTTTTCTTATCACGAATACACAGAGCGATAACAAAAAACACAGGAATCCGCCACAACCAAACATTGATAAATTCAGGTAATCCTACAGCTATATTGTTCGTTAATACTGCAGAAGGTAATAACAATAACAACATTAGAGCAAATGTTTTACTATATTTTTTAACATAGGATGGAATATATAGGTCATGCCTATGTTTCCAAATATAGAAAATACTTAACAAAATAGCAATAACATAAAATACTTGACCAGCTGCCATGGATAGCCTTGTAAAGCATGCCATCAACGTAATCATAATGGCAATCCATGACTCTAATCTTAACTTTGATAAAATCCCCAAGAATATCCCCCTCACATATAAGCTACATTGCTTATATAACAAGCTTTATACGTTTAAGATTGATTGAATCAATGCACGGTGACTGTAGTCCTCATTTGCATCTATTAACCCCTGATTATATTGCTCTTTATGATGCTGTAAATTCTCTACAAACTCTTGAATCCCCTGTCTGATGGAATGTACATCATCTAAATTTAAAAATTCCCCAATAGAATACTGTTCTAATACCTCTGGATTGATCTCTGGAGATATAAGAACAGGCTTGTGAAAGCCAATAGCAGTGAACAACATAGCCGCCCAGTGATAGCGATATCGCTCTGCTCCATAGGGCAATAATAAAGCATCTACACTCAATAAGGCTGTATCCCAGTCTTTTCCAATCAGACTGGCATGGATGAACTTAATATTATTATACTGGCTATATTTCTTGATGATAGACTCAAATAAAGCCCCATCTTCAGGCTTTACCGTTGCCCCTTGAACGACGAGTTGTACCGAATCATCATAATTCAGTGATACAAAGGCATCTATAAAGCGCTCAATATTTTTCTCTTTTCTAAACTGACCAAAGAAACCCAATTTTATCGGTTTATTTGCTGATTTAGAGGTTTCCAAATTAGTACCTATACAAGTTGTAGAATTCGAAACTTTTTGGTCTTCTATATTAACATTATCTTGCGTATCACTATTCTTCTGTTCTCCACTCAATTCACTAGATGGCAAGAACACAGGAGGCAAGATTTTACGAACTCTCGGTAAATCAGGGCGCAACATATCATCGCGCAAAGAGATAACATCAAGATATATTTTTTTATACGCATTAGCTCGATGGGCTTGCTTAATAAACCGATCCATTTCGCCCTTACCAATGCCATGAAAGATAACGTGTACTGCTGCCTTACTGTCCTTTAATGGCGTGTCTAACAAAGCTTTAATATAACGGTATGTCCCTGTGGGAATGATTAAAGCATCTATATTATGTTCTTTAATTTTTTCTGCTGCTGATGTGAACCAATTACGGCGACGGCGTTCTCGTAAAATGGATAAAAACGGCTTCTTCCACTTAGACGCTCCCGCATAGGTCACTACTTCTCCCCCTTCTAAGTACACTATATCTACTCCATAGTCTACTTTGAAAGGAAAGTTCTCCGGCACGAATAGTACTGGCTCATGACCTTGACGCTTCAGTTCATTGATGAGGATGCGATCAAACTCCACCTCATGACCAGCAGGCATGACAATACTTTCTAAAATTGCTACGCGCATAGCACACCTCTAGGCCCTTATGTACGGCTTTATGTTTTCTTGAATCATAGCCTCATACTCATCTAAAAGAGCATAGCGATTGCGATATTGGCTACGTTTTTGTGATTTAATCTCTTCCATAGGTTTGCGTTCTTCTTCAAGAGGAATGGTAAAGTAATTTGGATCGGATTCCAATACTGTACCCCCAATATCCTCCCACAAAGTATCTAAGATAGCTACCTTTGCTTTATTACCGCGCACCATATGGGAATTTGCATAGAATCCTTCATCAGATACGGCAAGTATGGATTCTACTTGCGCAGCACGACCAATTTCACGAATCAAGAAAGTAATAAAGTTCTTAGGACGATAACCATACATCTTTTTCGTAATCTTCTTAGCTCGCTCAAGTCCATCTTTATAACCTTGAATAGTACCGATAACAAGAGTTCTCTCTCCGTTATGGCCTTTAGCAAAGCGAATATTTGCATGGTATACGCCCTTATCTTCGAGCAAGAGCATAACCGTCAAGAAGCCTTCCTTACGTTGTCCCGGCTCATAATATAGATGAGCCGACATATCGAGCTCATCGGAACACCAAAGGGTAATACCTCGTTTTTTATCGAAATAATCAAACTCCGCTTCGTCTACATACATGAGCTGAACCGCTTCATCCGTAAACACCTCTTGTAAGATGGTGAAATGCTGACGAAGAGCTTCCAAACGCCATTGTGGCGTAGAGTTCTTAATCAAAAACATACGGCTCATCAGTTCATAGAGACTAGGATGTTTTTCCAACAGCTTTGGATCTGGAGTATAAGATTTAAAGAAGGTTTCAAATTCCGTAACCGTTGAGTCATGACGACAAGAGCGCATTGTATGTAAGAAGGTTCGTCTCGTTTCACGCCATGTGCGCTTACCATATATAGTACGGCCTATATGCCAATGTTTTCCAAAATTGCCTAACATAATGCTCCCTCTATTACAATTTACCCTTGGATTTTAGTAAATAGTAAAACTTTACGTATTTAGTCATCGTGTAAAAGTAGTGATTAACGGACAAAATAAAGCCCATCTTCCCATCGAGAATACCGCCTTGTAAGAAGTACACCTTGATGAAAGCCCAGGTAGGACGCAGAATTATATCCTTGATAAAAGAACAGCTTTTACCATTATCACGATATTTTTCGGCAGATAATGTGGTATAATTGTTGAATTTATTGAAATATTGATGCCAATTATCGTAGGTATAATGGTACATCGGATGTTGTAATTTTTCTGTTGGATACGGCGTAATAATCGCAGGATGCACGTAGCCTTCTACATAGCTACCCTCTTTAGGCATGAGGCGAAGTACATAGTCCGGACGTAATACGCCGTGCGTGGCGTGGTTATGATGGAATTTATTACGTCGTTGAATCCAGTACGCTTTATTAGGTTCATTTACAACGATAGCTTGAATTTCTTTCGCTAAAGGCTCAGAAATGCGCTCATCCGCATCAAGAAATAAGATCCAATCGTATTTCGCTTGTTCAATGCCAAAGGTTTGTTGTGCACCCCAATCGCCATTCATGGCGTGTTGCACAACACGAGCACCCATTTCTTCAGCAATTTTTGCAGTATCATCGGTACTGAAATCATCGATAACTAAAACTTCATCGGCAAACTGCACAGACTCAATGCAGTCATGAATATTGTGTTCTTCATTTCTCGCTAAGATTATTACAGATACAGTTGCCATAGTTTCACCTTTCAATTACGAACGTACTTGTTTTGCTAAGTACGATAAACGAGCCCCTATTTTATGAATCCAATCGGCACGGCCAAAGGACCATAAAAAGAGCTTATATTTAGAATTTAATAGCTTATAGGATGCGTCATTGCGATAAGTTTCAATCATTTTTTTGCACTTATCATAATACACTTGATTACCCGTTGGCTTTGCATAGTAAGCCGTTAAACAGGATAATACGGCTTTCATCAATAAACTATTGCAATCATCAACATATGGTAATTGATGATCTATAGCATATTGCAAGCGTTCTTCATAGCCCAACACAAAATCCCATCGAGATTTAGCATCAAAAGAAGTTTGAGTAGTTGAATTAGGATTAAGTCGATAATAATACAAACAGCGATTAATATGACCCACCCGTTTTGTATTAGCGATAAATAAATAAGATACAGCAGAATCTTCAAATTTTCGACCTACAGGGAAACGCACATCGCTGATAACTCTTCGCTTATACAATTGACTCCATACAGCAACAAAACAATCGTACATAGCCATTTTTAGGGCTTCATCTCGATTAAAAATTTCTAATGACCCGTCATTGCACCCTTCGATATTGGTGTCACCATTATTTCTGAAAGCAGTGCATTCTATGATATCTAAATCATGTTCTACCATGAGCTTTAACATATCTTCATACATAGTAGGTGCAATGTAATCATCTGAGTCCACAAAGCCAATATAGTCACCATTAGCCGATTCTATCCCCGTATTACGAGCAGCACTAACTCCAGCATTCTCTTTGTGAATGACCTGTATTCGCTCATCATAGGCTGCATACTTATCGCAAATATCACCACTAGCATCTGTAGAACCATCATTTACTAAGATGATTTCCAAATTCATATACGTTTGATTTTGAATGGACTCAATACATTCTGCAACATAAGATTCCACATTATAGACGGGTACAATGACCGAAATTAACTCCATTCCATGCTCCTCTTAAACATGCACTAGCCAAATTAGTTTCTACAAATTCTTAAACTCATATAGCTTGTTCTAACTATATCATTAGATAAATATCCCTTATTTAATGTTATTTCCATGTTTAATACGCCACGCCGCAAGTTCGCGCATGTTTTTAATCATATCTCCATAGGATTGAGGCATGCTCGCACTTTGTTCTAACACTTTGCCATTTTTATCGAGATATAGTCTATGATTAAATACAAATTTCTCTTGTGTAAACAAACTTGGTACCATCGCTTCATAGGTTTGACCAGGTCGGCCTATTAATTCCGCCAAGGTTGGAATGATTTGAATGCTCATGCCGAACGCATTAGGCGCAAGCCACTCTTTATGAATGCCGCGACCATAAAAAATAATAGGAATAGTAGATGCCACATTAGGGCCTACTTCACGAGCAAAGTTAAAGCGTTCGCTATGGTCACCTGTAATGACGAAGAGTGCAGACGGATCTGCTATTTCTTCGCGAGCGATAAAATCACCCATTACGTGGTCTGCGTACCAAATATGACCCATTTCGTTCAATTGCTTATCATTTTCTTCGATAGAATCTGGCAAATGCCCTTTTACCTTATTCACATCGTAGCCTTCCTTACCCACATTGATGCTATACGGTGGATGATTAGAAGTGGTCATGATAACATTGAGAATTTTTTCCCCTCTATGTTGATCCATGTAGGCAGAAATAGCTTTAAATAAATATTTATCGCCTACACCCCAAGCGTTGCCGTCTTCGCTTGGCATTTCTGAAGCATCGTGGAATTCATCGAAGCCTTGAGATAAAGCAAAGTTCTTAACGTTTTGCCAAGTACTAAAGCCACCATACCAGAATACAGTCTTGTAGCCTAGCTTTTTCATAACAGGACCAATACCTAAACCATAAGGCTCTTTGAAACTTTCACCTTCATAGTTAGGATATAACCCTGTGTCAGGCATACCCGTCAACAAACCATTGATGGCCGGCATCGTGCCTGTACCTTGCGCGAGAGCTAGTTGCGTGCTCATCGCTTGAGGGCTGGCAGCATATTTACGACCTTGTTCAACAAGGTACGCACCAGGCTCGTTATATTCAGCGAGGAACGGCCACAAGCCATAGGATTCTCCAAGAACGAGGTTTATGGACTGTGGTTGCTCCGCTAATCGTTGTGTCGTAATGGTTCTCGTAAAAGAGCCGTCAAAATTTGTACCATTAAACTTACCGCCAACGGCAGTGATTTTTTCGTTTAGCTCTTGAGGCGTTAAGTTAATAACCTCAAGCTCAGCCGTCCGTTTAGCAATACTTTTAACACGATAGAGCGCCTGCACATCGTCGAGGATATTTTCATTCAACAGATTGGAGCTGAGGCGAGCCGCACTTTCCCAGTTGATGGAGTTCGTATAACTGAAAGCACCGCCAAATCTAAAGAATAGACCTAGTACGCCGATAACAATGGTCAGCCCAATGCCCGTCATCCATTGTGTTTTCTTTGTCTTAGGATACCAAGTAGTACAAAGTCGTTGATTATCTGCAGAATCAATATTTTTTAAATCATCAGCATCATCACCATTCCTTAGATCATCAGCGTAGTCACTATATTTCTTCGTGTTCCACGCTAAAAAACGAACTAGGAACCAGCAAAGCGCTGCGCTCAATACAACGGCCCCAATGATGTACATGAGGGCATTATATTCGTTGATTGCTGTATTTACAATGGCGCCGATATCATCGTTTTTGCCATTGATGAGCATCGCATTATAAGAGGAGTTGAAGATTTTATAGAACGGAATGCGTCCCAGAAATAGGAATGTCAACAGTACAGTCGCAATGGAATAGAGGACCTGTTTAATGCGCAATGACGGCCATTTGGGTACAAAGGTATGCACCAACGTACCCCCTAAAAAGCCCAGTAAACACAAAGAACCGACGGTCTTGAGACTCAATCTAAAGCCTAGCCATAAGGACGTGAGGATATTCTCCATCGTCACGGAAGCTAGTTGTGATTGAAATACTGCAAGAAACACGATTCTAAATGCAGTCAACAAAGCAGAGAAAAAGATAAATATCTTAATCTCTGTTCGTATGCCTTCAAATAATCGCTGCCATCGGTTCATCATTAACCCCTAACTGTTGTATCCTATAACTCTAATTATTAACCTAACACTAAACTTAACTATCAGCCTAACTGATAAACTAACTAGTATGTTAGAAAAATAACTATATTGTTACATGCATAACAAAACTACATAACTATACTGCCTAAATGATTAATAAAATATCATAAACTACATATATATGGTACACATATTCTACGTAATATGTTACGTAATATTCTAGTAATTACATAACTATCAATTATCTTGGATATTTCTTACATTTAGGCCCTTTACATCGTTTGCATTTACCGCATCCACGGTCGATAGTCTCAGCACCTGCTGATTTTTTCGCACTAGCACTCTCCTTGGCCATCTTTTCAGAGACCTTACTATTCCATACAGAAACTATCGATTCTGCTTTTTTGCGGATTCATCTTTTTTGGATTTTTGATCCTTTTTCTTGTCTTTCTTCTTATCTTTTTTCTTGAAAGTATCCGCTAAGAATACTGTTTTTAACTTATCGTTTAAGATTTTAAGCTTCTTTTCAGCCTTGTCTTTCTTTTTCTTTAACTTTTCTTCGGCTTTATAAAGCTTATCTTCTTTATGCTTCTTGTGTTTTTTATCTTTCTTATCTTCTTTAGACTTCTTATCTTTCTTAGATTTCTTCTCTTCCTTGGATTTTTTATCTTCTTTGAATTTCTTATCCTCTTTAGCTTTTTTGTCTTCCTTGGATTTTTTATCATCCTTAGATTTCTTGTCCTCAGAACCGTTGATACGCACCCATTCATCGTCAACGCGTTTTAATTTCTTTTTAAGAAGCTTTTCCATCTTCTTATTTATTTTATCAGATTCTAAACCGGCTTTACCAAATAACAAAGCATTCACTGCCGTGTACGGATCGATAGACGACATATCCTCATCATCCACTTTAGCTTCCTCTGATTTCTTATCTTTCGAAAATTCATCAAGACCATCTACATTTAACTCTTCATTTTCATCTAAATGATGAATTGCTAAGCTTTCAACGCCTTCTAATGGTTTTACATCAAGCTGCTCAATCGCAGTATCTTCAAAATCTGCCATTTCCTTACCAGAGCTTTCACCAAAACCAGTAAAGAGACCACTTATAGATTTTAATTCATTCAATTTAATATGATTCATACCCACCGTAGAATCATGATGCACAGGAACGTCAGATAATTGTATCTGTTTCATAGCATATGCATCATCACTGTGACTAGCACCCTTGCCAACTCCAGATGTATTAGAAATGACAATATCTTCCTTATCGTCACCTAGCACATCGCCAAATAAATCTTCTTCTAAAGATTCGTAAGAATGCAATAAGGCCATACGATTTTTGAACATCTTCAATTTGATTCCACAAATCAACGAGAGAAGATGTATAGTACACCCGTTCCTTTACCTCTAAATAAGCTTGATAAACGATAGCCAATTCGGACTCATTAAGGCCTTCCTCTGTACCAATTTCTTCAATCATTTGTTGAATCTGTTGATCTCGGTCATATCGTTTAATTAAAGCTTTACGAATGCGTTCAATCAACATTGTATCTATGAGTTCCATATGCACCTCCTGTATTCAATACACTCAGTCCTATCCGCTACATTAGCGTATACGAATCAATGTATAGAACCATAAAAATAAATTGATTTTATAATCTCTAATATATTATTATAGCAGAATTTATCTGCTTTTTCCTTAATAATATGTGTAAAAGTTCCTTAAAAATAGAATAAAACCTCAATTTGAATACGTTCCAAATAGTATGCATTTCATACTACTAAAGCACTATTCAAACCGAGGTTATTTAATTAACTGTTACATCAAAATATATCAAATTGTTACATAAATGTCTTTAAAGGTCTTAAATTATTTCATTATAAAAGTATTAAATTACTGCACTAAAACAAGTTAACTGAATAGACGAGAATTCGTTCTTTTGCATCGCTTGCTTCAAAGAGATCACTACAATCAATAGGTTCCTCTTGTTCCAAGCGCACATGGTTATTTAAAAAGTTCTCCACCTCGTCATTAACATAGTAGAAAAATAACTTAATCTCCCTAGGGTTATGATATAGCGAATCAAAGATATTTCCTAGTACCCGCTTAATCGTATGGAGTGCAAAGGGATTAAAGAAAAAACATCGATCAGCCTGCTCAGGTAACTCGTAGAGAGCCGCATCACCGTGTACAAATGACACGCGATGGCGCGCTGCTGGACTTTCGCCATTAATCAAAGCCTTTTCATATAGCCGTTCATCATATTCAATGCCTATAGAATGACAGCCCGTTTGGTAAGCCATGAAAATACTAACTCTACCCTTGCCACTGCCATAGTCAATGAGGGTATGTTTCTTGCAAATATGACCACTATTTGCCAAACGCTCCAACACGCAATAATCCGTCGGCTCATACGGATGATGCTCCGTATCGGAACGACTATCATCGCGACCAGAGGTTTTAATTTGTAATACACTTTCCCACTCTTGCTCTGTTGCCATCTATATAATCCTATTATGAAGCCTAAATTATATGACCTAATACTGATATTAATCTTAATTTCTATACATACTATACCCTTATTAGGGTACTATTTACTAGTCCAGTAACACCTATAGTATATAACAAAAGCATCCACATCGGGTGCTTTTGTTATATGAAACACTTATTAATGTCGATATGGTATACTAGGAGTAATATTTCTATTATTCTCATGTGCAGAATTATATGTCATTAAAAAGGAGTATCTACTTACATGGACAGTGATCTGACCTTAGATTTTATCATTATCATCGTATTAATCATTGCAAATGGTTTATTCTCCATGACGGAGTTAGCCATTGTAAATGCGAAAAAACGTAAACTTGAAGAGTTAGCAGAATCAGGCAATGAACGCGCGAAAACAGCCTTTGAATTATCAGAGAACCCAAATGAAATGTTCTCTACCATTCAAATCGGCATCACCCTCGTAGGTATTTTAACTGGTTTATATTCTGGTGCTACCTTCTCTGGACCTTTAGAAGATATATTAGTAGCAAATATTCCAAGCATCGAACCATACGCAGCCTCTGTGAGCTCCTTCATTATCGTTGCTATCATTACCTATTTATCCCTCGTTATCGGCGAACTTGTGCCTAAACGCTTGGCCTTAAATAGCCCTGAGGGCATCGCTGTGGTAGTAGCAAAACCAATTTATTGGCTCTCTGTAGCCCTAAAACCAATCGTTAGCTTCCTCGGCATTTCCACAGAATTCCTCTTAAAAATATTAGGCGTTACTGTAAAAGAAGAAGCCCCTGTTACAGAATCTGAAATTAATAAAATGCTTACCGAAGGCGTTGCCATGGGTGCTTATGAAGAGGAAGAACCTATCCTCGTAGAAAATATCTTCCATCTCGCAGATATGAACGCAGGTGATATAATGACGCCTCGTACACAGCTCAAATGGATTGATCTTAACGGTATGGAAGACGAAATCATGGAGGTTCTCAAGAATGCCAACCATTACCGCATTCCTGTAGGTACCGATTCCTTAGATGAATTAAAGGGTCTCGTTACCGTATCCGACGTATTAGTTCAAATTATGCAACGTCCTAGTGAAAGTTCTATTCACGATATCATCAAAGCTTGTTTGAAAGAACCTGTTCTCGTTCCTGAATCCATTTCACTCATGAAATTATTGAACGTCCTACGTACAGAAGGCGTTCATGAAGCAATTATCCTCGACGAATATGGTGGTTTTACAGGCCTTGTCACCTTGCATGATATCATGGAGGAAATCGTAGGCCTTATGCCTTCCGGTGAAGAAGAAATCAAGGAAGAAGAAAACAAAATCATCGAACGTGATGGTGCATGGCTCGTAGATGGCCTTCTCAACGTAGATGAATTTAAAGAATTCTTTCACATCGATCAAGAATTACCAGGTGAAGAAGACGATTTGTACAAAACTATGGGTGGTCTCTTAAACGTCCTCTTTGGTCGCATTCCAAAAGAATTAGACAAGGCAAAATGGGATGGCTATACCTTTGAAGTCATCGATATGGATCATACTCGTATTGATAAAATTCTTGTAACCTATGAAGAACCTATTGTAGAACAAGAAGAAGAAAAATAAAGTTCAAACTATACATAAACAAAAGCTGACAAAAGCTAAAGAAGTGAGTTCTCTTCCTATGAACTGTACCCCAAAAATTGGACATATTTTTGGATACAGCTCAATCAATAGAGGACTCACTTTTTTGATACATTTTTGTATCCATAAAATAAGTAATACATATACTATCAAAATATATAGATTACTTTAAAAAATTATCACCAATTATATACATTAAGTATATAATTCTTTTATTTTCTGCATAAAGGCTAGAACTTTCAACATAAATATAGTATTATTAAATTGTATAAAATATATAATTAAATCTAATATAGAAATAATAGCTAATTTAGAAATAATTGCTATCCTAAAATAAGTTCAATAAAATATAAAGTCCTATGATCATTTTGTATAGTGTATTTCATAGGACTTATATATGGTAGTAAAAGGAGAGATTCTATGAATCAACGAATCATAGCAACCATAGGCGCCCTATTAATAGGGACCGCCATCATAAGTGGTTGTGGATCAGAAAAGCCCCCTGAAGATACAAGTCTCAAGGTGCGCACCATCACTATAGGTGAAGAGTCTGGAACTACTGATGCTGGCTATGCAGGCACCATTCATAATAAAACAGAAACAAATTTAGCCTTTCAAATTGGAGGGCGTATCATCAATAAATTTGTAAATGTTGGTGATGTAGTGCAAGCAGGCCAAGTCATTGCTCAAATCAATGGTTCAGATACATCAGCTCAGTTGCAAAATGCTGAAGGTGCTGTAAAAGCTGCTCAATCGGCCTACGAATTGGCAGAAACCAATGCTAAACGATACCGCGAACTCTATGCACAACAAGCGATTAGTAAATTGCAATTAGACCAGGCTGAAAACCAATTGAATGCCACATCTGCTCAATTACAACAAGCACAGGCAAGCCTTAATTTGAGCAGCAATCAAAATAGCTATACTAATTTAACGGCCCCTGATACAGGTATTATTACAGCTTTCAATATTGAAGCAGGACAAGTCGTAGCAGCCGGTCAAAGCGTTGGTATCTTAGCGGCCGGTCACGACCCAGAAGCAGTCATTGCCCTTCCTGAACAAGAATTGAGTAAAATTCATGTAGGAAGCCCTGCTACTATTACCTTCTGGGCTCTACCTAATGTAACTGTGCAAGGTGTAGTACGTGAAATTTCACCAGTTCCTGACCCTGTAGCCAGAACGTATACCGTAAAAATTACCTTACAAAATGCACCTAAAGAGGTACAACTAGGCATGACGGTCAATGCTAATCTATCTACCACAGATAGTACCAATATTTCTATCCCATTGACGGCTCTTGTGAAAGACTCTAACGGTAATAATGCGGTCTATATCATCCGCGATAAGAAGGCTCATCTCGTGCCTATCAAGACTGGTGAATTCGGTAAGAACTCCGTCATCGTCACATCTGGTTTAGCTAAGGGTGACATTGTCATCACCGCAGGCACCCAACAATTACAAGAAGGGACGGCGGTTAGTCAATGAAACAATTTAACTTAGCCGAATGGGCTCTTAAACACAAGTCCATTATCTACTACTTCATGGCTGTGCTCCTCACCTTCGGTATTTTTTCATTTACCCATATGGGACGCATGGAAGATCCTGATTTTACGATGCGCACCATGGTGGTCGGTGTTGCTTGGCCGGGGGCTTCTCCACAAGAAATGTCGAATCAGGTAACGGATAAACTCGAAGAAAAACTACGCGACCTTCCTGGTGTAGATTATACAAAATCTTTCACAGATGGCAGCAAATCGATTATTCATATTAATCTGAAAGAAGATTTACCATCCGATAAAATCCGTCCCGCCTGGGAAGAAGCACGGAATATGATCAACGACGAATGGAAATCACTACCCCAAGGCGTTCAAGGACCGACCATTAACGACAGGTTCGACGATGTATATGGCATTATCTATGCCATCAGTGGTGATGAGTATTCGTACGAAGAAAAACGACAACAAGCAGAAGACCTAAAACGTCAACTTTTATCTGTGCCTAATGTTAAGAAAATCAGCCTCATTGGGGTGCAACAACAAACCCTCAATGTAACCATAAACAAGGATAAACTAGCATCCTATAAAGTCAGTACACAACAGCTGTTAACAGCGCTTAAACAGCAAAGTATGATGGTTCCGGCTGGTGTGATTACAACAGATACAAACAATGTATATCTCCGCGTCAACGGTCTGTTCGATAGTCCTCAAGCGGTGCGGGATATGCCAATCCGTATCAATAACCAAACCTTGCGCCTCGGTGACATGGCTGATGTAACCATGACCTACCAAGACCCTAGCGATCCACAGTTCTATTACAAAGGCAAGCCAGCCATTGGCATCGCTATCTCCATGGATGCAGGAGCCAATAATATCGAATTCGGCGAAGCCATCGACAAAAAACTCGGAGAATTACAGAAAACAATTCCTGCCGGTCTCGAACTCAATCAAGTATCGAATCAACCCCATATCGTTAAAGAATCCATCGGCGATTTCTCTCAATCCTTATTTGAAGCCATCGCCATCGTATTGCTCGTAAGCTTTGCATCTCTCGGCTTACGAACCGGTATCGTTGTAGCCCTCACCATTCCAGTCGTTGTATCTACGACGTTCATCTTGATGTATGAAAGCGGCATCTATCTACATAAGGTTAGCTTAGGTGCCTTAATCCTAGCTTTAGGCCTCCTCGTAGACGATGCCATCATCGTTGTAGAAATGATGAGTGTTAAGCTCGAAGAAGGGTGGGGTCACTTTAAATCGGCTACCTTTGCTTACCAATCTACAGCATTTCCAATGCTATCGGGTACGCTCATTACCTGTGCAGGCTTCTTACCATTAGCATTGGCACAAGGTATGGTAGCAGAATTTACAAAATCCCTATCCATCGTTGTATTTATGGCACTTATTCTATCTTGGTTTGCCTCTGTTCTCGTCAGCCCTGTATTGGGTTATAAAATCATCGAAAACAAGGCTCCAAAGCCAGAATCAGAATGGACTAAACGGGACCGTATCATGCACAAGCTCAATGTAACCTTCTATGATAAGTTTGAAAAACTATTACATTGGGCTCTAGGACATCACAAAATAGTGCTACTGGCCACCCTAGGTGCTTTCGTTTTATCCTTGCTTTCACTACCATTAATCAAACAGGAATTTTTCCCATCATCAACGCGTAATGAAATCATTATATCCATGCAATTTCCTCAAAGTTCGTCCATCGAGTATACTGCTAATCAAGCAAAACTCATCGATGAACATTTGAAAGATGACGAACGCATTGCAACCTTCGCCTCCTACATTGGACAAGGTTCTCCACGTTTCGTCCTCACCTTGGAACCGGAATTGCAACGGAACAACTTCTTGCAATATGTAATCGTCACAAAATCCTTAGAGGATCGCGATAAACTCTATGCTGAATTGACTCCGTATTTAAACGAGCAATTCCCATCGGCCCTTGTAAATACGCAATTCTTACAAATTGGTCCACCATCCAAATTTCCAGTCATGCTTCGCATTGCTGGCCCTGATCAAAAAGTGGTAAAAGAAATTGCAAATCAAGTAAAAGCTAAAATGCAAGACGATAAAGACTTACAAAATATCGCCTTTGACTGGCCAGATACAGAACCTGTAGCCAATATTCACATCGATCCAAACAAGGCACGTTTACTCGGCATCGATAGCTATGCTGTATCTTTGCACTTGCAAAGTCTATTGTCTGGTACTAAATCTGGTGAATACTACGAAGGGAACCAAACCATTCCTGTTACCTTCCGTTTAGGTGACAACGAGCAACATAACTTAAGTGCTCTTTCATCCTTGCCAATTCAAACAGGAAATGGCTCCTATGTACCACTAAGCCAAATTGCAACCATTACCATGACACAAGAAGATGGTATTATCTGGCATCGCAATATGATGCCAACCATTAGTGTGCATGCCAATGTAAAAGCAGGTGTATTGGGTAATGCGAAAACGAAAGAGGTTTACAAATCCTTACAAGACATTCGCGATTCCTTGCCTACAGGCTATTCTATTGACCTAGACGGCGCCGCTGAAAAGAGCGAAACAGCTGTTCAAAAGCTATTAACTCCAATGCCGATTATGCTCTTTGTAATCATGACCATCCTCATGTTCCAATTAAAGCGTATCGCCCTCATGATAATGGCTCTACTCACTGCTCCATTGGGACTAATCGGTGTTGTATTAGCACTTAATATTACGAGAACGCCGTTAGGCTTTATGGCTATTCTAGGGATCATCGCCCTTTCGGGTATGATCATCCGTAACTCCATTATCTTGTTAGACCAAATCGAAATCCACAAGGCAGAAGGCCAAGAACCTCGTGAAGCGATTATCAACTCCGCTACACTTCGTTTCCGCCCTATCATGCTCACCGCTATCGCAGCGATTTTAGGCATGATTCCTCTCATGGGATCTGTATTCTGGAGCCCATTGGCCATCGCCTTCAGCGGCGGCTTACTAGTGGCAACGGTTCTAACACTCATCGTATTACCAGTCATGTATGCAAGCTGGTATAAGGTAAAATAAAAAGCAGTAATTATTTCTGCTTTTTTATTATCTATAAGATATATAGATAAACCACAATACAAAAAACCCCTATAAAAGTTCTAATACT